>Ga0247843_1000285_pt1 | contig 121625 bp, 105 predicted proteins | sample LaCruzMarch2017__FD_192420 | JGI IMG/M metagenome (GOLD analysis project Ga0247843, IMG submission 192420) | Freshwater microbial communities from meromictic Lake La Cruz, Castile-La Mancha, Spain - LaCruzMarch2017_8m | ecosystem: Environmental > Aquatic > Freshwater > Lake | place: Spain...
GGCAAAAGTCCGAAGTCGGAAATAATTTTACGCCTGCAAACCAAAACCAAAAAAATTAACTAATTTTAAAAAGAAAATGTCCTAAGTTGTTTATGCTTAAAAGTACAGATTGGTTTGACTACATACATATGACCTACTCTGAAAATAGAAATTTGAAAGAGCAGATGTTTAAAGCCTATGGTTCTAAGGCATTTAAAAATAACGAACATGATAATCAAAATGTCTTAAAACAAATTGCCATTCTTCGACACGAACGTGCTGTATTATTAGGCTATAAATCTCACGCTGATTTTGTGTTAGAAGAACGCATGGCAGAATCACCAACAAAAGTATTTTTGTTTTTAGAGAATTTGTTGGATAATTCTTTGTCTTTTGCAAAAGATGAATTAGAAGAATTAAAAGAATATATCAAAGCAAATAACGGGCCTGAAGATTTGAAGAAATGGGATATTCCTTATTACGCCGAGAAACTAAAGAAAGAGAAATTTGCCATAGATGATGAGTTGTTACGTCCGTATTTTAAATTAGAAAACGTGATTGAAGGTGTTTTTGAAACTGCCAAACGTTTATATGGATTTACTTTTATTCAACGTAGCGATATTCCTTTATATCATAAAGACGTTACTACTTATGAAGTAAAAAATGCACAAGGGGAATTTTTAGCAGTGTTTTACGCCGATTTCTTTCCTCGTGCTGGCAAACGCCAAGGTGCTTGGATGACGTCGTTTGTGAATCAGAAAATAGAAAATGGGGAAAACGTTAGGCCACATGTGTCTATCGTTTGTAATTTTACTAAGCCAACAGAAAGTAAACCTTCTTTATTAAGTTTTGATGAAGTAACTACTTTGTTTCATGAATTTGGACATGCACTACATGGTATGTGTGCGAATGGACAATATGGAAGTTTGACAGGTACTAGCGTGTATTGGGATTTTGTGGAATTACCTTCTCAAATTTTAGAAAACTGGTGTTACGAAAAAGAATGCTTGGATTTATTTGCAAAGCATTACCAAACTGGAGAAGCTATCCCATCTGATTTTATTCAAAAAATAGTTGACTCTTCAAATTTTCAAAGTGGTTTAGCAACCATTCGTCAAATTGGTTTAGCAACCTTGGATATGGCTTGGCATAGCCAAAATCCTTCAGGTATATCTAATGTTAAAGAGTTTGAAATTCAAGTAACCTCAAAAACCGATTTGATGCCTTCGGTTCCTGAAACATGTACTTCTTGTTCATTCTCACATATTTTCCCAGGAGGTTATTCTTCAGGTTACTATTCTTACAAATGGGCCGAAGTAATTGATGCCGATGCGTTTGAAGCCTTTAAAGAAAAAGGAATTTTTAATCAAGAAGTGGCTACTGCCTTTTATAAAAATGTGCTATCTGCTGGTGGTAGCGAACATCCATCAATTTTATATAACAGATTTAGAGGCAGAGAGGCTGACCCTAAAGCTTTATTAAGAAGATCGGGATTGATTAAGGATACGGTTTGAAATGAATAAAATGACAACCCATTTATATTTTAAGCCTTTACCTGTTTTTGGGCTTTTGTATGTAGTAATGATGTTGTACGTTCCAATATTTTTTTTAATTCGTGATTTTACTGATTACAAAGTATTTATTTTTTTATTTTTTGTAATACCAATAACATTATGGTTTTCTTTTATTGAATTAAGAATTTTATTTTTTTTATTTAAAAAGATACCGGTTCTAATTTTAAATGAAACACAATTAATAGATAATTTTAATAACAGAAAAATAAATTGGATTGATATTTTAGAAATAAGAGATGGCGATTTGAAAAGTCGTTATCTGTCTATTGCCTTGAAAGACCCTGCTATTTATATTAATAAAATGAAAAATGGTTTTATTAAAAAATTGTATAGATTGAATACAAAGTTGTTTAAAGCAACTTTTACGATTCATTTTGATATACTTAAAGGTAATAAAGAAGAGAACTTAAAGCAAATTACTGCGTATTGGCATAACGCAAGTTTACTTCAAAATCTTAAAAACTAAACCACCTTCAATGGCAATCCCATTAATGTTTGTGGAATATTTTTTTGCTACATTATTATCTTTTACGTCTTTAGGAGAGCTATTTGCTAAATAAGAACTAATCATTCCCACAGCACCTAAGCGTTTCCAAAAGTAATAATGAACGCGTGTTCCATATCTTACAATCGTACCGTTTGATGTATGGTTATAGTAATTATCATTATCGTTCCCTTTCATTTTAATTGAAAAGATACCGTGTGACACAAACACCGATAAATCTAAACGCTTATTTACAAATACATGGTAGCTGCACTCGGCGTTTAATTCAGACGTTGAAATTTTCACCTGATTATCGCTTGTAGAAAAACCGTAATATTTAGAAGGATTAACGGCGAAAATATCGTTACCTGAACTTAATGCAACGCTCCAACGGTTTGAAATGCCATATTCAATCACTAATGGGTCGCGCACACCAATAATCACATCTTCGTTAACAAGCACTTCTTTCCCAGAACTAATATCGTTAGTTCTATAATTGGCTAAAGTATGTCCTTCGGAAATACTAATAGATAAGGAACCTTTGCGATAGGCTTGAGCGTTTGCCGAAAAATGAATAGTAGCTAATAGAACAAGAGCGTAAATTTTTTTCATGAGGATAAATTATTTTTTAGTTGTCTCATAGTATAACCAGTTTAGATTACTTTTTTGTGTTTCAGTAAACATGGTTATTTCATGTTGCTTAGTTTAGTTATACCAAATTTAGTAAAATTCTGGATGTAGCAAAATGGTTTAATGTGTTAAATAGTTGGTGGAAAATTAACCGCATAGGCACATAGTTTTAAGAACATATATGAGAGTATTAGGATATTTCAAGCTTCGCTTGATAAACATAGTATTTGCTATGTGAGAAAAACTTATTTTCTATACTAGCCTTTGCATCATTTGATATCCTATGTTTTCTATGTGGTTAAATTTTTTAGCAAGAGAAAAGACTACTTCACAGCAATCACTGAAATTTCCACATTTACATCTAATGGTAATCTTGATACTTGAACGGTTTCGCGCGCTGGGAAATTACCAGTAAAAAATGAACCATATACTTCATTCATTGCTCCAAAATTATTCATATCTTTCATAAAAATGGTTGTTTTAACTACATTGGCTAAATCCATCCCAGCATCTTTTAAAATGGCAGACACATTTTCCATTACTTTTTTAGTTTCGCTTTTTATGTCGCCTAAAATTAGTTCGCCAGTTTTAGCGTCTTTTGCCACTTGGCCTGATACAAATAACATATTTCCAGAAGCAGGAACCATGTTTGCTTGACTATAAGGACCAATAGGAAGTGGAGCGTTTTCGGAAGTAATAATTGTTTTCATGTTTTTAGTTTTAGAATTTAAATATAATATTTTTTTGCATTATTTGCGTAAGGGATGCGAGCGAAAATCCTTTTTGTGTTCTTTTACAAAAAGATTGAAGTGGGTCAGCCCGACGGCGCTGCCTCTTTAGCGCCGATACGCCCAACTAATAAAAAACATTAACTTTACAACATGCTTATAAATGATGTGATTCTCGAAATCAAAAACTATAAAAACACTTCTATTCATAAATCTGCTTTAGATATTTATAAATTATTAGAAGGAAACAGAGATGTGTTTTTAAAGAAAATGAATGCTGATAATTTCAATCATTTATTAACGAATTTCGAAAGGCTTTGCTACGAAAATCCTAAAGAATATAACACTTCAGGTTACGCACGCGAATATCAGTCGCAATACGATTTGTTGTTATTTTACTTAGAAAGGATTGTGTAAATTCATTTGCTATCACTCATAAAACTAATTATGTTACCTTTGCACTATGAAGTTTGAAGAATATCATATTATACCCGAACTTAAACAGAGTTTAAATGAATTAGGATTTAAGCGTCCAACTGATATTCAGTTTAAAGCTATCCCTAACATTTTAAATGGAGAAGATGTTTTGGCTATTGCGCAAACGGGAACTGGTAAAACAGCAGCTTTTGCTATTCCAATTATTCATTTAATTGAAAAAGCAGGAGTAGGGCAAGGTGTGCAAGCTATTGTGATGGTTCCAACTCACGAGCTAGCGATACAAATTACTGAAGTGTTTGATAAACTAGCCAAATATACAGGCGTTACAACACTTGGTATTTATGGTGGTGTAGATCAAGATCCGCAAATTGAAAAATTACATCAAGGCGTTGATATTGTTATTGCCACACCTGGTCGTGTGTTTGATTTAGTAAATCAAGGTTATTTAAAATTAAGAGAAATTAAAGTATTAGTGTTGGATGAGGCCGATTTAATGTTGGATTTAGGCTTTTATAAAGATATTGAAGACTTAATTAAATATTTGCCACGTCACCGTCAAACCTTATTTTTTTCTGCAACTATTAATGAAAAGATTAAGAAACTAGCGTATTCAATTGTACGTAATGCTATTCGTATTCAAATATCTCCTAAAGACCCTGTTTCAAAAAATGTAACTCACTCAGTCATGTTTGTGAGTATGGATGACAAACGTTTCTTTTTGGAGCGAATTGTAAATGAAAATCCTGAAAGTAGAATATTGGTATTTGTAAGAACAAAAGTGCGTGCAGAGCGAGTATTTGAAGCGATGAACAGAGTTGGTATTAAAAGCCAAACGATGCACGGTGGTAAAGACCAAGAAAACCGATTGGAAGTAATGAACGGTTTTAAGGACGGCGACTTTAAATTATTAATTGCTACAGACATTAGTGCGCGTGGTGTTGATATTGCTAATGTGGATTATGTGGTGAATTATGATTTACCAGATGTTGCTGAAAATTATGTGCATAGAGTAGGGAGAACAGGTAGAGGAAATAACAAAGGCGTGGCAGTATCGTTTTGTAGCCCAGAAGAAAAGCCTGTGTTAGATGAGATTGAAAGCTTTATGGATAAAAAAGTAACGGTATTATCAGTTGATAAAGCCGATTACAGCGAAACATTAGCTTTAACCGAAGATGTGAATGATAATTGGAAGAAATTAATTGCTGATGCCGAGAAAGAAGATAAAGCATATAAAGGCAAAAAGAAGAAGAAAAAATAAGAAATGAAAGTAGATAAATACATAGGTCACTCAGGTTTTACATCACGCCGTAAGGCTTATGAATTAGTGGATGCTAAGCGCGTAACTGTAAACGGTAAGGTTGCAAATTTCAGTACAAAAATTACTGAAGGAGACGTTATTTTGATTGATGGAGTAGAACTTAAAAAGAAAGAGTTTATACCAACCTATATTGTTTACAACAAGCCTAAAGGCATTGAATGTACCTCCGAAAAAATAGAAAATAATATCATTGATGCTATTGGTCATTCACAAGCTATTTACCCTGTGGGGCGATTAGATAAAGAGTCGGAAGGATTGATTTTGCTTACTAACCATGGTGAGATTATCAATAAAATTGGCAATTCGAAGTTTGAGCATGAAAAAGAATACATCGTTACGCTTAACTTACCAGTAAGAACAGTCTTTTTAAAGGAAATATCAGAAGGAATTGACATTCAAGGTGTCAAAACAAAACCATGTGTGGTTTCAAGAGAACCAAACTCAAAACGGATTTTCAGAATTACCTTAACTCAAGGTTTAAACAGACAGATTCGTCGCATGTGTAACGCCTTTGATTATCAAGTAATAAAGCTTCAACGAATTCGTGTCATGAATATCAAGTTAGATAAGCTAAAAATTGGAGAATGGCGCGATTTAACACAAACGGAGCTTGATGAATTGTTCGCTCAGTTAAACTAGTATTTCACTTATTAATTTTAAAGTTTACGATTATTATAGACTATTTATAAGAAAAAACTTTAAATTTACTTATGTAACAATTTCATTTTGAATTGTCTGCATTTAATTTATGTCCATGGAAAAATATTCAATTAACGGTACATCAAATACTCCTGATATTAATTTTGATTTACAAAAAGGAGAATTAACTATTTTTGGTCGTTCCATTCCTGAAAATTCCATTGAATTTTATAATCCATTATTTGCGGTACTTGATAAATATTTAGCAGATCCAAACCCTAAAAATGCAACTATCTTAAATATTCAATTAGAATATTATAACAGTAGTTCTTCAGTTTGTTTATTAAGTGTGTTTAAAAAGCTTGAAAAATATAATAAAGGCAAAGGTTCACCAGTTACTATTAATTGGATTTATGAAGAAAACGACGAAGATATTTTAGCAGCTGGCAAAAATTTTGAAGGTATGGTTGATTTGCCTTTTAAAATGATTTCTATTTCTGAAAACTAAATTGTTTTTTAGTTTCTTATATTATTGATTAATTCTTTTGTGCTCAATTATATTGATGATAATTTTTCATTTTAATAATTTTTGTCTCATGTGAGTACAAGTTTTATAATCCTTTTCGATGCCCATATTGCGCAGTAGCTTATATTGACTTTGAAAATTATAAAAACATTAGACCAATAGAATATTATGGCATTTATCACATTAATAATGAAATGCAACAGTATTAGATCAAAAAATTAATAGACTATTATTCACATAAACAGTCTATTAATTTATAGTGAAATATTTTCCAAGGATCATAACTTACACCATTAAAATTTGAACTTATAGTAATTCTACCATATGCACATTTTCCATTGTTTTTAGTAGCATAAAATCCTACATCAAATGTTTTATAATCAGGAAAGCCATTATCTTTTTTAATATTACTTATACTACTGTTGTAATAACTAAGCTTATTCATTTTATAATCTGTATTATTAAATAGCTTCACTGCAATTTTTTCTACATCCGCACGAGTTATTTCTCCATCAAAGCCTTTAAAATCATTGTTTAAGTAATCTTTAGGTGCTTTGGTTTTATTAGTCAGATTTGAATACATTTCCTTTTTTTGTGCCTCTGCTTTTTTATTGGATTTGCTGATGATATTTGAAAAAGGATAGTCTTTAGAAAGTTCTTTAGAAAATTCGGCAACTTTTTTTAATTTAAAATTCGGCATTATTCCAGAAAACTGAGAAAAACGATCTGCATCTTCCGAAAACATACCAATACCAATTTGTGTACAATAACCTTTCAAGTGGTCATAAACGGTTACATCAAATTCATCAATAGCAACTTTCCATTTTTTTTGATTTGTAGTTTGTTTTTCCATTTCTTGCAAGAATCTATAGTGAAAGTCATTGTAAATTGTACTTACTTCAAAGGAGACTGAATCATTTGTTGGTGGTATTATAACTCCTGACCCACGAATAACCCCCTGGTTATCTTGAGTAGCTGTAATTTTATAGTGCTCTATTGGTTGAATACCACTCAAAAACCGCATACTAATTAAAATAGATTCACTTTCTAATAGTTTCATTTTTCGCACATCGTGAATTTCGAAAGCTATATATACAGGATCTGTTGAATTAAATTTTGAAACATTTGTAACTGAGTTTAAATCAGATTCCATAATTGGAGAATTAGAAAATCGAATATATGTTTGAGAATAACTATTAAAGGTCACTAAACATATAATGAGTGTTTTAAAGAATAGTTTTGATGTCATATTAATTTTATTTATAGTAATAAGGTTAGTAATATAAATTTAAAAATATTTTGTCTTATTTACATAATATTTTTTAAAAATTTTTAAGTTTTTTATGATAATTAAGTAGCGAAAGCGTTTTATAATATTTTTTCACTTTTTAAACACTCAAGGGATGATTTGAAGTTAGTCGAATTTAAATTAAATGTTTTACGAACATCTTTTTTTTACTTCTTGTAAAATTTCATTATAAATTTCAACAGAAAAATATGATTTAATTGTCATTGCTGTTAAATTTTTATCTATTAAAAAATCCTCAAAGCTTTCGTAACTCTCAAAACTCTCATGAGGGTTGTCTGTAATATTACATCTTACAATTTGCCTTTTAGTGATATCTAAGGTAATTATTTCGTGTTCGCAGTTCCACTCTAAATTTTCCATGTGTTACGTTTTGTATTAATAAATGATATTAAGCCAACCAATTTTTAAATGAATGCTTTTTTCGGTTTTTGTGACCAGTTCAAAAGTATGTGATGTTTTGTCTTCAACCAAAGTTGGTGCATTTGATTCAAATTTCAAGTTATCATATAATGTTTCGGCTATTTGCAAAGTGTATTCTTTTTCTGATTCCTTTTCTACTATAGTTACAAAATAGCGTGTTTTATCATAAGTTCGTTTATAACCGCTATAAGGCACTTTTTTATACATGTCAATTATTTCTCCGGTTAATACATAAGCTTGTGATTTCGATGGAATTTTGTTTATCAAGTCAATACTTCCAACAATTCCCCAAGAAATAAACACAATGCTAAATAATAAGTGTATCAAAATTTTAATTCCAATAGGAAGTATCAAATACTCATGATGTTTGTAAAAAACATCCAATACCAGATAACTGATTAGAATACTGAATGGTAGAAAATAATAATAGTAGTTATTTATGATAAAATCAAAGGAATTGAGAACCACGTTTTTTGGACAAAAAATCATATCGCTAATTCCAACAACTACACATAAAAAGTAGAATGTGAAAAAAGGCCAAAACGCTTTGCTTTTATTTAGTTTAATATCAGACATTTTTATATAGCTATTTATCAAACATACTTAAAAACTCAGTTAAGAATTTCAGCTGAGCTTTTCTTTCTTCTACTGAGTGGTTAAAAAATTTTTCTTTGAGTTTAAATTCAAACATTTTAGTTCTTGGATAGAAATATCGTACCTTAAGATTGCCTATGCCTTTTTCTATATTTACGTCAAATCCAATATCAAAATAATCTTTATGATCAATTAGTAATTTTCTAAATAAAGGATTTTGTAATTTAGAAAGTATATTTTCTTCGCCCGATTTATAATAAATAACAATGTGTTCGTTTAAATCAGAAAATAAAGGGTTGAGTTTTTGATAACCTACCTTAGTATAACCATAATCATTCTCACTCTTTTTTGATACAATATCAATATGCGTGTCAAGGTTTTGGTATAGCCTTATCTTGTATACAAGGTAATTGTTATAACGATTAATATTTGGTTTGTTTGTTTTCTCAGCATATGTTCTATTTGATTGAATTAACTCACGTTCTTCAAAATGAGAAATATTCCAAGTGTTATTAATGAGTCCTGTATAAAAAAAATATAATTTGTGGAAGGGTGTTTTTTTATCTTCTGGGATACCTTGTGTGGTTAAATTAATAGACTTACCCATTAAAATAGCATCCTCTGTTAAGGTTTGAGCAAGTTTTAATTCATAATTAATATGTGAAGTAACAAAAAACGCTGCACAAGTAAACGCAGCCAAGGATGCGCCAATTAAGGTAGGTGGAGTTATGATAAATTTTTCATCTTCGCCTGGAAATGGCCAAATTAGCAATAATATAATACCTAATAAAAATATACCTAAATAGCTTAATAATTTGGCTTTTTTAGTTGGTAATTTCTTTTCAATTAAAATGGTTGAAATAATAGTGAAGATAATACACGATACTACTGTAATTATTCCTCCAAATATAAGTTTGTCTTCTTCTCTCATAATTAAAATTACTTAAAAATAACAAAATATTCCTTTTAGGAAAAGAGGGCACTTATTTTACGAGAATTTATTTAATTTGATTTTATACCACATAAATAGTTACCTATCAAGCATTCTCATCTCCAAAAAAATCTTTTTCAGAAAACATAGAGCCTAATATATCCTTGAACTGAATACCTCTTTCCAAATTATTTTTTCCAATTAACGAATGTTCCGCTAATCCAAATAGCACAAATTCCATCATCGTTAACTTTTGATTTTTAGTTAATTTTTCGGTGTAGGTATCTACTAAATCTGCTAAACTAGGAATACTTTCTAAGCTTTTTTTATACGTTTTGTCGTTTTCAGAGAGCATTAAATCAATCATGTTGCCTTCTCCAAACCAATTGATAATGTATTGATACGGACTAGGCTCTTTTCTTTTCTTTAATTTTGCTGGATCAGGAAACAAGTTTGTAAATTCATTTCTGATGGCCTTGCCTAGTAAATTATGAGCTACAATGCCTGCGCCTTCTTGCTCACCTTCATACACCAATTCTATTTTACCATTTACAGCAGGTATAATTCCAATTAAATCACTAATTCGGGCAACCGTTTTTTCCTCGTTGTTCATGAGCATTCTTCGTTCGGCGGTACTCACTAAATTTTCATAAGCCGAAATAGTTAAACGAGCCGAAACGCCGCTTTTAGAATCTACGTATTCACTTTCTCTTGCTTCAAATGCAACGCGTTCAATTAAAGTTGCAATTAAATCATTGACTTCAATATGTTGTTTTTGAGCTATACTTAATTTGGCTTCTTGTGCAGTAATTTGTTTGGATAGTTCAATGCTTTTTGGATAGTGCGTTAAAATCTGGCTTCCAATTCTATCTTTTAAAGGAGTTACAATACTTCCTCTATTGGTGTAATCTTCAGGATTAGCCGTAAATATAAATTCAATATCTAAAGGAATTCGTAATTTAAATCCTCTAATTTGAATATCGCCTTCTTGTAAAATATTAAATAAAGCTACTTGAATACGTGCTTGTAAATCGGGCAATTCGTTAATCACAAAAATACAACGGTTGCTTCTAGGAATAATGCCATAATGAATCACGCGTTCATCAGCATAACTCAATTTTAAATTAGCCGCTTTAATAGGATCTACATCACCAATTAAATCAGAAATTGATACATCCGGAGTGGCTAATTTTTCAACATAACGTTCTGCACGGTGCAACCAAGCTATGGGTGTTTTGTCACCTTGCTCTGCAATTAATTGTTTGCTTGAATTAGAAATTGGATTTAATGGATCATCATTTAATTCACTTCCCACAACAAAAGGAATGTATTCATCCAATAATTCAACCATTTGACGAGCTATACGCGTTTTAGCTTGCCCACGTAAACCCAATAAATTCATATTGTGACGAGATAAAATAGCACGTTCTATTTCAGGAATTACGGTGTCTTCATAACCTACAATACCTTTAAAGACATTTTCTTTTTGTTTGATTTTTAAAATTAAATTATCACGTAACTCATCTTTAATAGATTTACTGATGTATCCTGCTTTTTTTAATTCCCCTAAAGTGTTGATAGTTGGTGTCATAATATGAATGATCGTTATTTAAAATTTCTTTTTTTATTGCGTTCAAAATCCTCAAAAATAAATTCGCCTAAACCTTGCAAGGATGTATAAAAAGCCTTGCCGTTATTGGCTTCTGTAAAATCGTGTACAAAGTTTTGTAAATAGGGGTCGTTGGCCACCATAAAAGTAGTGATTGGTATTTTTAATCTTCGGCAGCTTTGCGCCAAGGTTAAACATTTGTTCACGATTTTGGTATCTAAACCATTACTGTTTTTGTAATAGCTTCCGTTTTCTTTCAAGCAAGTGGGCTTGCCATCTGTAATCATAAATATTTGCTTATTGGCGTTTTTTCGTCTACGCAACAAATCCATGGCTAACTCTAAACCGGCAACGGTGTTGGTGTGGTAGGGGCCAACTTGTAAATAAGGCAAATCTTTCACTTCTATTTGCCAAGCATCGTTTCCAAATACAATAATATCTAATGTATCTTTTGGATATTTTCGTTTAATCAATTCAGATAGAGCCATCGCCACATTTTTAGCAGGCGTAATTCTATCCTCGCCATACAAAATCATGGAGTGCGAAATGTCAATCATTAAAACGGTAGACGTTTGACTTTTATGTTCTTTTTCTGAAACGGCTAAGTCATTTTCTGTCATGTGAAAATCGGCAATACCATTATTAACTTGAGCGTTTTTAAATGATTCGAGCATCGAAATTTGCTCTAATGAATCTCCAAACTGAAAAGGTCTCACATCATTGGTCATTTCATCACCTTGTCCCGAATATTTGGTAGAGTGATTTCCGGTAGTTCCTTTTTTTAGTTTACCAAAAATTTTCTCTAAGGCTTGCGCTCTAATGGCTTGTTCTGTTTTAGGAGTAATAATAACATTTCCCGAATTTGGAGAGTCGTATTTTATGTAGTTTTTGTCTTTTAATTCCTCAATAAAGTCTTTAATGGTATAATCAGGCTCAGTTAATTTGTATTCTTTATCCAACTCTGTTAGCCAATTGATAGCTTCATCAAAATCGCCACTAGTATAGGTGATTAACTGTTTAAAAATATCAAATAGTTTATCAAAAGGCGTTTGATTGGGTTGTGTGTAGTTAGAAAATCTAAATCCTATCATATGTAAGTAACGTTAAAAGAAGGCTATTGTTTAATAAATATCCTTGTTTAAAAATGAGTTTGCCATAAACCCATTTTAAATAAACGTTAAACTAATTTACTATTCCTTTTTAATTTTTGTACATGCTAAAGTAACTATTAAGCCAATAATGGGCGTTAATACAATGCACCAATAAACCGATTTACGATAACCAATTTCTCGGTGAGCACCAAAAACTTGCGCCACCAAAGCAGTAGCATGCAAATAAATAAATACTCCAGTTATCCAATCGTATTTCATGGTAATTGTATTGATAGAGTAAAGCTATTGAAATTTAGGTTAGGAGGGAATGATGCAGTCTTAAAAATTTACAAAAACTTTTTTTATTAAACAACGAAGTAGGGCGTGTTATATGTTCGGCGCTTTATATGGTTTAAACATATCTTAAATGGCTGCCAAAATAATATAAGTAATATTTTGTAAATGAATTAAATGTTGTATGTTTATTTAAATAAATTATGTATAACGATAGATTAGATAGACTTGAGAAATTGTATGTAGAAGAGTTTCCTATACTTGTGAAAGAGTATTATAAGGAGTTTTCTGAAAAATAAAAAAGTAAGCACCAGTTTTTTTAGTTCTTTATAGTTTATAAAATATAATCAAATTATCATATTTTTTTCTCGAAGTGACAGTTCTTAAGCTAAGATTTGAACCAAAACAAAAAAGCCTTTCTCCCGATCGATCGGGACTGAAAGGCTTTTTAAAATATGCGCTTTTAAATTAAGCTTTATTAAAATCCCAAGTTTCCATAAACTTGGTAGTATAGTTTCCTGCTTTAAAATCTTCGTTTTGCATTAACTTAATGTGAAAAGGAATGGTTGTTTTTACGCCTTCAATTACATACTCACTTAAAGCACGGTGCATTTTTGCAATGGCTTCTTCGCGTGTTTGCGCCACAGTAATTAATTTACCCACCATACTATCATAGTTTGGTGGGATTGTATAACCGCTATACACATGCGAGTCAACACGAATACCGTGTCCGCCGGGAGTGTGTAAAGTAGTTATTTTACCTGGAGATGGTGTAAAGTTTTTAAATGGATCTTCCGCATTAATACGGCACTCAATAGCATGCAATTGTGGGTAGTAGTTTTTACCACTAATAGGAACACCTGCAGCCACTAAAATTTGCTCGCGTATTAAATCGTAGTTAATTACTTCTTCAGTAATTGGGTGCTCCACTTGAATACGAGTATTCATTTCCATGAAATAGAAATTGCGATGTTTATCAACCAAAAACTCAACTGTACCAACACCTTCGTAACCAATAGATAAAGCCGCTTTCACAGCAGCATCACCCATTAATTCACGTAACTCAGGAGTCATAAATGGAGAAGGAGTTTCTTCCACCAATTTTTGGTGACGACGTTGTACCGAACAGTCACGCTCACTTAAGTGGCAAGCTTTACCGTGTGCATCGCCCACAATCTGAATTTCAATATGGCGTGGTTCTTCAATATATTTTTCCATGTACATGGCACCGTTTCCAAACGCAGCCGTAGCTTCGTGTGTAGCACTATCCCATGCATTTTGAAAATCTTCTTCTTTCCAAATAATGCGCATCCCTTTTCCACCACCACCGGCAGTAGCTTTAATAATAACTGGATACTTAATACCTTTGGCTAATTCCATGCCTTGAGCAGCGCTTTCTAATAAACCTTCAGAGCCAGGAACGCAAGGAACACCAGCATTAATCATGGTAGTTTTAGCATTACTCTTATCTCCCATTTGGTTAATCATCTCAGGAGAAGCACCAATAAACTTAATATTGTTTTGGCGGCAAATTTCAGAAAACTTAGCATTCTCGCTTAAGAAACCATATCCTGGGTGAATAGCATCTGCATTGGTAATCTCGGCTGCTGCAATAATGTTTGCCATGTTTAAGTAACTGTCTTTACTTGGCGGAGGCCCAATACAAACAGCTTCATCAGCAAACTTAACGTGCAACGATTCTTTATCGGCTGTAGAATAAACCGCAACGGTTTTAATTCCCATTTCCTTACATGTTCTTATCACACGTAAAGCAATCTCGCCACGATTGGCAATTAATATTTTTTTAAACATCTCTCGATTTAAGATTTTACGATTTACGATTTACGATTTTTGAAATCTTAAAAGGTAAATCAGTTTACAAATAATTTTAACTGTGGTAAATTTTCAAATCGTCAATCTACCTTTTTAATTCGTCGTTTTTACGAAGGGTCAACAAGGAATAAAGGTTGATCATACTCAACAGGAGTAGCATCATTTACCAATACCTTAACGATTTTACCTTTTACTTCGCTTTCAATTTCGTTAAATAATTTCATCGCTTCAATGATACAAACTGCTTTGCCAATTTCAATATCATCACCTACGTTCACAAATGCAGGCTTATCTGGACCAGCTGAGCGATAGAATGTTCCAATCATAGGAGATTTAACAGTTACATATTTAGCCTCGTTAGAAGCAGCAGTAGTAACTGGAGTTGAAGTTTCAGCAGCTGTAGTATTTGCAATTGGAGCAGCCATTACTTGTGCAGGAGCTGTTGTAATTTGAGCTGGTGCAGCTTGGTACATAATCGGAGCAGCTTGCTTGCCAGTTTTAATAACGATTTTAATTTCTTTAGTCTCTAGTTCAACTTCGTTTACTCCGCTCTTTGAAACAAATTTAATTAAATCTTGAATTTCAGTTAATTTCATTTATGTGTGTGTTTTAGTTAGTGGTGGCAAAAATACCATTTATTTACAAAAAAAGAGAAAAATCATCCCTTTTTGGTCGAAAATGAACTAAATGTTAAAAAAAGCACTAATTATTAACAGTTTAAAATTCAGAATTAGGATTTACGAACGACGATTTATGATTTACGAGTTTCGATTTGTGATTTGCGAATTAGAAATTTTGAAAAGTTAATCGAAAATTCATAATTTCTAATTAGTCAATCGTCGTTTTAAAATCGTTATTCCAAACTCGAACTTCTTATCTAATTCTATCCGCACTTCTCACTAATTGCTCATCTTTTTTGATAAAATGAGCCGCTAAGTATGCGAAAACAGCAGAAATAATTGGTAAAAATGCTCCAAAAGAATAACTATGCAAAGTCCCAAATGCTACTTCGAATGATAAAATGAAGAATAATCCTGTTATAAATACATTGAATACTATTAATAAGTTAGATAACTTATATTGTAATACGCGATTTTTATATAAAAAGATAATAATTACACTTAATATAATGACTATAAAATTTAAAATTAAGGGATAATAAATATTAGAGTTATTGTACCCCTGAAGTACACTTGATAAACAGATATTCTTGTTATGTGTATCTCCTGCTAACATAATAAAAGGCACAAAAAACATAGAAATAGCAATAAGAGCTACTGCTAATAAAAAAAGGGTTTGTTTACGTTGAATCATGGCGTAAAAGTACTTTTTTAACTGCAAAGAGGCAAAGGTTTTTCGCAAAGTTCACTAATAATAATTTCCTAAAATCTACATTTTGCGTTCTTTGTATTTTACTTAGCGTTCTTTGCGGTTAAATAATTATTAATAAATCTAAATTACTTACATTAACCCTTTGTTCTATAATCCAAGTAACTTACATTTGTATCATGGAAAACAAATACCAAAATCTAATTCAGCAAACCTTCGATTTCCCGCAAGAATCATTTGAGGTAATTGATGATGAATTGTACTTTAATGATATTCCATTAATGGATATTATTAAACAATATGGTACTCCATTGAAAATCACGTATTTACCAAAAATTACGTCTCAAATACAAAAGGCGAAACGTATGTTTAATGTGGCTATGGCAAAAGCCGATTACAAGGGAAAATATGTGTATTGTTATTGCACCAAAAGCTCACACTTTAGCTTTGTTTTAGACGAAGTGCTAAAAAATGATGTGCATATCGAAACTTCTTCGGCATATGATATCCAAATTATTAGAGAGCAAATAAAAAAGAAGAAAATTACGAAGGATACTTTTATTATTTGTAATGGTTATAAGAAAACAAACTACAAACAATACATCTCAGAACTGCTAAATGATGGTTATAACGTAATCCCAGTTTTAGACCATTTAGATGAGTTTGAGCATTATAGAAAGAATGTAAAAGCCCCAAAATGTCAACTCGGAATCAGAATTAGTACAGAAGAAGAGCCATCTTTTGCCTTTTATTCATCTCGCTTAGGAGTACGTTACACGGATATTGTTAGTTTATACACAGAGAAAATACAAAACAATCCTAAGTTTGAACTAAAATTGTTGCATTTCTTTATTAATAATGGCATCAAGGATACTATTTATTATTGGACAGAATTAAACAAGTGTTTGAATATCTATAAAGAATTAAAGAAAATTTGCCCAACCTTAGATTCATTGAATATTGGCGGTGGTATGCCAATTCGCACTTCTTTAAGTTTTGATTATAACTACGATTATATGGTGGAAGAAATTATTGCGCAGGTGAAATCATTTTGTACCCAACATGAGTTAGATGAACCCAATATTTTCACTGAGTTTGGCTCGTTTACAGTAGCAGAGAGTGGAGCTACTTTGTACTCTATTATTGATCAAAAACAACAAAACGACCGAGAACAATGGTACATGATTGATAGTTCATTTATTACAACTCTTCCCGATACTTGGGGAATTAACCAACGCTTTATTTTATTGGCAGTAAATAATTGGGATAAACCTTATGTACCAGTAAACTTAGGAGGTTTAACCTGCGATAGTATGGATTATTACAATAGTGAGGCTCATACTAACCAAGTGTTTTTACCAAAAGTTTCAAAAACAGATAAGCAGCCTTTATATGTAGGATTTTTTCATACTGGTGCTTACCAAGAAGCTTTAAGTGGTTATGGTGGAACCCAACATTGTTTAGTACCTGCGCCAAAACATGTATTAATTGATAAGGATGAAGACGGGAAATTAACCACGAAGTTGTTTGCAAAGGAGCAGAGTTATAAATCGATGTTGAAAATTTTAGGTTATTAGTTTCTGGTAATTATATCTTGCCAAACGGTTTAAAAAATAATTTAGGAAATTTAAGAGATTAATTTGTCGGTTTAAATCAAATGATTATCTTTCGATTTCTATAGCTTATCTTTTTGAGAACAACAAAACGAATACTGTCATTCTTCTATCTAGTTTCATTATTGATACTAAGCTCATGTGGCGACTCTAAAAGAACTGAGAACTCTTTAACTGAAGGTTTAATTGAGTATAACGCTGAGGTAGTAGATCAATCTCATCCTATGGCAGGCTTAGCTCCAAGCTCAGCAACCGTTAAGTTTAAAGGAAATAAATTACAGGTTGAAATGAGTACCATGGGTATTTTTAATACTACGTTTATAAGCGATCCTCATAAAAAAACATTAACTCAAATGGTTAAGTTTATGGATATCAAAAATGCTTGTATTCAAGGAGAAAGTGATTTAGTAGCAGAAAGCAAAAATTATGAATTAAAGTTGGAAGAAGTAAAAGGAACGAAAAAAATAGCTGGCTACGATTGCAAAAAAATAAAAGCTACAATGGTTAGCGATCCAAGCGTTACGTTTGATGTGTATTATACAGATGAATTAGGCTTAGATAGTATTAATAATATTGGACCTTATAAAGAAATCAAAGGAATGTTAATGCAATACCGTTTAAAGAAACTAGGATTAGAAATGTGTTTTACCGCAACAGCGGTAAAGAAAGAAGAAATAAAAGATGAGGATTTTGAAGTTCCAGCTTTTTATAAAATAATAACTCGCACCGAGATGGAGAAGCTATTTGAAGATATCCAAAAGTAGTTTAATAACTAACTCGTTTTTTCTACAATTCATCAATTCATTTTACCATTTAGCATATTTTTGCATTTCAAAACTATCAAATTGGTAACTTGGCATACCAATTGAAAACATCAAATCAAATTTTTAAAATAAATCAAATGAACAAATTATTCTCTACGCTAGCTGTTGTTGCATTATCAGCATTATCATTAAATGCACAAATTAAAGAAGGAATTATTACTTATGCTATGACGATGGAAGGTCTTCCTCCAGAGCAAGCAGCCATGATAGGTGATATGGAATTAAAATCAACATTTAAAAATACTAAGGTTTTAACAGAAATGTCGTCAATGATGTTTACAAATCAAACTTTAGTAGATGATAAAGGAATGGTGATGTTGATGGAGCAAATGGGAAATAAAATTGCTGTTAAACAAACTAAGGAAGAAATGGAAAAAGAAGAGGCTAAACAAAAAGAAAAGCCTGCTGATCCAAAAATTGAATACACTACCGAAACTAAAACAATTGCTGGCTATGAGTGCAAAAAAGCAATCGTTACTACGATATCTGGTAAAGATAAAAAAGAAGAAAAAATGGAAATTTGGTATTCTGATAAATTCGAAAACTTAAATAAAGAAGGTAAAGGTCGCGGACAAAGTTTTATGAAAGGTTTAAAAGGTGTTCCTTTTGAATATTCAGGAGCTCAAGGTCCAATGAAATTTAAAATGGTTTCCAAAGAAGTATCTATTGAACCAGTGGCTGATTCAAAATTTGAATTATCTACTGAAGGTTACAAAATGATGACTATGGACGAATTAAAAGCAATGCAAGGCGGAAAATAATTTCCCTCTTAAATTATTAAAAAGGCTCGGTTAAACACTGAGCCTTTTTTTGTTTAAATCTATTGATTTTTATGGATAAATAATGGTTTGCTAATTGGCTAATTAATTCTATAAAGTTAACTTTGTACCTTCAAAAATCTCACAAAAATTACTACATATGATTCATTTCTTCGGAAACCAATCCAACACCGTTTTTGCAGTTCAAGCACAAGATTCCATCTCATCAGAAAACATTCAAAAATTAAATTGGCTTTTTGCTGACGCACATAAAATAGAGAAATCTGTATTAACAGATTTTTTTGTTGGCCCACGTGCCGCAATGATTACACCTTGGAGTACTAATGCGGTTGAGATTACCCAAAATATGGGAATTACTGGCATTATCCGAATTGAAGAATTTGAAAAAGTAGCAGCAGACTTTACTGCGTTTGATCCAATGTTGTCTCAAAAATATAGCGAATTGAATCAAGATATTTATACGATTAATGTAAAGCCTGAACCAATTTTAGATATTACAGACATTGCCGCTTACAATAAATCAGAAGGTTTAGCATTAAGCGGAGAAGAAGTAGATTACTTAAATAACTTATCTACTAAGTTAGGACGTAAATTGACCGACTCTGAAATCTTTGCTTTCTCTCAAGCTAACTCCGAACACTGTCGTCATAAAATATTTAACGGAACATTTGTGATTGATGGAGAAACAAAACCAACTTCTCTTTTCAAATTAATTAAAAAAACATCAGAGACGAATCCTAACGATATCGTTTCTGCTTATAAAGACAATGTGGCTTTTGTGAAAGGACCTAAGGTTGTTCAGTTTGCGCCTAAGACATCAGACAAAGCAGATTTTTACGAAGAAAAAGAATTTGATTCTGTTCTTTCTTTAAAAGCAGAAACACATAATTTCCCAACAACGGTTGAGCCTTTTAATGGCGCCGCAACTGGTTCAGGCGGAGAAATTCGCGATCGTTTGGCTGGCGGACAAGGTTCGTTGCCATTGGCAGGAACAGCTGTTTACATGACTTCCTATTCGAGATTAGAAGATGGAAGAAAGTGGGAGGGAGGAATGAAAGAAAGAAAATGGTTGTACCAAACACCAATGGATATTTTAATTAAAGCTTCTAATGGTGCTTCTGATTTTGGAAATAAATTTGGTCAGCCTTTAATTACAGGTTCGGTATTAACCTTTGAGCACGATGAAAATAATCGCAAGATTGGTTATGATAAAGTAATTATGCAAGCTGGCGGAATTGGTTACGGGAAATTAAATCAAGCCATTAAAAAAACGCCAAGCAAAGGAGATAAGATTGTTATTTTAGGTGGAGAAAATTACCGTATCGGAATGGGCGGAGCAGCAGTTTCGTCAGCAGATACAGGTGCTTTTGGTTCGGGTATTGAATTAAATGCGATACAACGTTCTAATCCCGAAATGCAAAAACGTGCTGCTAATGCCATTCGTGGTTTAGTGGAAAGCGATAACAATCCAATTGTATCTATTCACGATCATGGTGCTGGCGGCCACTTAAACTGTTTATCAGAATTAGTAGAAGCAACTGGTGGTTTAATTGATTTGGATAAATTGCCAGTGGGCGATCCAACCTTATCAGCTAAAGAAATTATTGGTAACGAATCACAAGAACGCATGGGCTTAGTGATTGGTGAAAAAGATATTGCGACTTTACAACGTATTGCCGACCGCGAGCGTTCGCCAATGTATCAAGTAGGTGATGTAACTAACGACCATCGTTTTACCTTTCAATCAAAATTGACTGGCTTAAAACCAATGGATTATGCTTTGGAAGATTTTTTTGGAAGCTCTCCAAAAACCATCATGACGGATAAAAACGTTCAACGTCATTATGCAGAGTTAACCTATTCAACAGCTAATGTTCCTTCATACTTAAATCAAGTGTTGCAATTAGAAGCTGTTGCTTGTAAAGATTGGTTAACTAATAAAGTTGACCGTTGCGTTGGTGGACGAGTTGCAAAACAACAATGTGCCGGACCGTTACAATTACCGTTAAACAATGTTGGTGTAATGGCATTAGATTATAAAGGTGAAGAAGGTATTGCCACAACTATTGGTCATTCATCAATTGCGGCATTAATAGATCCAGCAGCAGGCTCAAGAACTGCGATTGCAGAAGCTTTATCTAATTTAGTTTGGGCGCCATTAAAAGATAATTTGCAATCGGTTTCATTATCGGCAAACTGGATGTGGGCTTGCAAGAACGAAGGAGAAGATGCTCGTTTATACGAAGCAGTAAAAGCTTGTTCGGATTTTGCCATTGAATTAGGAATCAATATTCCAACAGGAAAAGATTCTTTATCCATGAAACAAAAATATCCTAACGATGAGGTGATTGCTCCTGGAACGGTTATTATTTCGGCTGCAGGAAACTGTTCAAATATTACTAAAGTGGTTGAACCAGTTTTAAAACGTAACGGTGGCAACATTTATTACATCAATTTATCTCAGGATACATTCAAGTTAGGAGGTACATCTTTTGCGCAAGTATTAAATAAAATTGGGACTGAAGTTCCAACGATTAAAGATGGTGCTTACTTTAAAAAAGCATTTAATGTATTACAAGATTTAATTAAAGAACGTAAAATCAAAGCAGGACATGATGTTGGTAGCGGTGGTTTAGTTACCACTTTATTAGAATTATGCTTTGCGGATGTAAACTTAGGCGCTAATTATGATTTAACATCTTTAAAAGAAAGTGATACCGTAAAAGCATTATTTAATGAAAATATCGCGGTTGTTTTTCAAGCAGATGCATCAGTTGAAGCAGAGTTTTCAAAAAATGGCATTGAGATTTTTAACATTGGCTCTGTTGCTGAAGGTAATTCAGTAACCATTAAGAACAATGCGGATACTTTTACTTTCAATGTTTATGAAACAAGAGATACATGGTACAAAACTTCTTTCTTATTAGATTCTAAACAGTCAAAAAACGGAATGGCGGTGGAGCGTTATACTAACTATAAAAACCAAGCTTTACAGTTTACTTTCCCTAAACAGTTTGATGGCAAATTACCTGTAATTGATTCGTCAAAACCTCGTCCTAAAGCAGCCATCATTCGTGAAAAAGGTTCTAACTCAGAACGTGAAATGGCCAATGCGATATATTTAGCAGGCTTTGATGTGAAGGATATTCATATGACAGATTTAATTTCTGGTAGAGAAAATTTGGAAGATGTTCAGTTTATTGGAGCAGTTGGAGGTTTCTCTAATTCAGATGTATTAGGTTCTGCTAAAGGTTGGGCAGGTGCATTTTTATATAACGAAAAAGCAAACACTGCTTTAAAGAATTTCTTTAAGCGTGAAGATACTTTATCGGTAGGGATTTGCAACGGTTGTCAGTTGATGATGGAATTAGAATTAATTAATCCTGAACATGAAGTTCATGGAAAGATGAAACATAATACCTCACAAAAGCATGAGAGCGGATTTACATCAGTGAAGATTCAAAAAAATAATTCAATCATGCTTTCAACTTTAGAGGGAAGTACTTTAGGTGTTTGGATTTCACATGGAGAAGGTAAATTTAAATTACCTTATGCAGAAGACAAATATAACATTGTTGCAAAGTATGCGTATGCTAATTATCCTGCTAATCCAAATGGTTCAGATTTTAATACGGCCATGATGTGTGATACAACTGGTAGACATTTAGTAATGATGCCTCATATTGAGCGTTCTACGTTCCCATGGAATTGGGCTAATTATCCTGAGAGACATGATGAGGTTTCTCCTTGGTTAGAAGCTTTTTTGAATGCTAAAAAATGGATTGAAAAGAAATAATTTTTTTAATTTTAAAAGAGGCTGTTTATTTGAAACAGCCTCTTTTTTTCAACTTTAGCTCTTAGCCCTAAAATAAAATGATAAGGGAACACCAGTAAAATTAAAGCTTTCGCGAAATTTATTTTCTAAGAATCGTTTATATGCATCAGTTAAATACTGTGGCGAATTACAAAAGAAAACAAAAGCACAGGTATCTTTAATTTGAGTTACGTATTTAATTTTTACAATTTTTCCTTTCACTGCTGGTGGTGGAAAGTTTTCAATTAACGGTAAAAAATACTCGTTTAATTTACTTGTTGGAATTTTAGTGGAACGATTTTTATAAACTTCCATCGCAACATCGATCACTTTCATGATACGTTGCTTTTCGGTAACAGATGTAAAAATAATAGGCACATCTTTAAAAGGCATCATACTAATTCTGATTTGCTCTTCAAAGTGTTTGGTAGTCATGGTATTTTTTTCTTCAACTAAATCCCATTTATTTACAACTACAACAATGCCTTTATGATTTTTTACAATTAAGTGAATGATATTTAAATCTTGCGATTCGATACCTTGAGTAGCATCTAACATTAGTACACATACATCAGATGTTTCGATAGCTCTGATGGTACGCATCACACTATAGAACTCAATATCTTCGTGTACTTTAGCTTTCTTACGCATGCCAGCGGTATCAATCAATAGGAAATCATGTCCAAATTTATTGTAACGTGTATGAATCGTATCTCTGGTTGTACCTGCAATCGCAGTCACAATATTTCTTTCTTCCCCTAGTAAAGCATTAGTTAAAGAAGATTTACCAACGTTTGGTCGGCCAACAATAGCAATTTTAGGTAAATCACTACCTTCAATAGCACCTGTATCATCAGGAAATGTTTTAACTAAGGCATCCATTAAATCACCAGTTCCCATTCCGCTATTGGAAGAAACACAGTAAGGATCTCCTAAACCTAGGCTATAAAATTCAGCTGCATAGGAATTACGCTCGCTATTATCTACTTTATTAACGACTAATAAAACTGGTTTTTTACTACGACGAACAATATTTGCTACGTCTTTATCAAATTGAGTAACGCCATCAGTTACATCCACCATAAAAATGATCGTTGTACTTTCATCAACGGCAATTTGTACTTGTTTACGGATTTCTTCTTCAAAAATATCGTCGCTACCTTTAATGTAACCGCCAGTATCTACTACCGAAAATTCAACACCATTCCAGTTAGACTTACCATAATGTCTATCACGGGTTACACCAGGTTCATCATCAACAATGGCTTCACGCGATTCGGTTAATCTATTAAAAAGTGTTGATTTCCCAACATTAGGGCGACCAACGATGGCTACTAAATTTGACATGGCGCGAAGGTAACAAAAAATAAGGTTTTTTGCACCTTATTTTAACTAAAAGACTTGACCTAGTCTATCATTCTTAGCCAACTTAATAGCTTGGGTTCCAGAATTTTAAAACCAGTTAAGTTTGAATCTAATCCTAAAATCACTCTTGAACTGGCAAATGGTCCAGGATTTTGTTGGATAATTTCAATATATCTTGCTTTAACATCTGAAATAATAGCCACGTGACCATATGGATTACCAATAGTTCCATCGAAAACTACCAAATCGCCAATAGCTGGTTTTGATTCGCTGGGATTTGTGTATTGAACTAAACCTCGCTTTGTACTAATAAAACCATCTTTTACAGAATTATCATAAAAGTCTTTTGCATTACCATAAGAATCAGGCATCTTGTGATGATAATATTCGTAATAATAACGTTTAACAAATTCAACACATTGATACGTTAAACCAATATTGTAGCCATCTTCTGAAACATTTCTTTTGCCAGTGTGACTAACTCCGCCATTGTAATATACTTTAACTCCATGGAGGCTGTCAAGAGCTTGTCCAACCTGAAATTTTGGATTTGGATTAATTTTTTTAATTAATCTGAAAGAAATATACCCTACAATAATTGCCAAGCTTAGCGCAATGACTATTTTGAGTTTTTTAGACATTGTTATTTTTTGAAGCCTTGATATTGCTCACAAAATCATCAAATAAGTAACGAGAGTCTAATGGACCAGGGCAAGCCTCTGGATGATATTGTACCGAAAATACGGGTTTGTTTTTGATACGAATCCCTTCAATAGTTTTATCGTTTAGGTTCAAATGTGTAATTTCAATATTTGGATTCTTAGCAATATCATCAGCGTTTACTGTAAAACCGTGGTTTTGAGATGTAATTTCGCTTTTACCAGTAATGATATTTTTTACAGGATGGTTAATACCGCGGTGACCAGCATGCATTTTATAAGTCGAAATTCCTTGAGATTCAGCTAATAATTGGTGCCCTAAACAGATGCCGAAAACTGGTTTTCCGGTAGCAACCAATTCTTTAATTAAAGCAATCTCCTCTTTCATCACTCCTGGATCTCCAGGACCATTACTTAACATAATGCCATCTGGGTTAAAATCTAAAATATCTTTGATAGAAGATTTCATTGGAAATACTTTCAAGTAACAATCTCTTTCCGCTAACGAACGTAAGATGTTTTTCTTTACACCAAAATCTAAAACCGCTACTTTATGAGTTGCGGTGGGTTCTCCAAAATTGTAAGCTTTAGTTGTTGCAACTTTAGAAGATAACTCTAAGCCTTCCATTTTAGGGACTTTTGCTAGTAATGCTTTTAAAGAATCGATATCAGCATTGTCAGAAGAGATAATGCAATTCATAGCACCTTTATCTCTGATATATCTAACGATTGCTCTTGTATCGACGTCACTAATTGCAACAACACCATCGTTTACAAAATAATCTTGTAATGATTGTTGAGCGCGTTTACGAGAAAAGCCATCATTAAACTTCTTGCAAATCATACCTGAAATTTTGATGCTGTCGCTTTCTACTTCGCTTTCTTCAATACCATAATTTCCAACATGAACGTTGTTCATGACTACTATTTGTCCGAAATAAGAAGGATCAGTGAAAATTTCTTGGTAGCCAGTCATACCTGTATTAAAACAAATTTCTCCGGTAGTTGTTCCAATTTTTCCAGCGGCTTTGCCTTCAAAAATTTTACCGTCTTCTAATAATAGGATGGCTTTTGGCTTAGTTTGATATTTTAGTTGCATAGATTTTTAGAAAGGTTTTTCTAAAAACCAAAGGTGCGAATAAATTAAAGAATGGAAAAGCGTTGTTAATAGGTTTTTAAAAACTTGTAAGCATCACTATTTAATCGTCTTTTTGTCTTTGAACTTCAATTTTAAAAGCCTCTCATATACGTTTTGTATACTTCGTTTTTAAAATCTTATTCGCCTAAAAAATCCTAATTAAATAATAATAATAATAATAATAATTATAACTTCTCTTTCAAGTACTTGGCCGTGTAGCTTATCTTATTTTTGGCTACATCTTCAGGTGTTCCCTGCGCAACAATAGTTCCGCCTTCTTCTCCACCTTCCGGACCAATATCAATAACCCAATCGGCACATTTAATGACGTCTAAATTATGCTCAATTACTACAATGGAATGCCCTCTGTTGATTAAAGCATTGAAGGATTTTAAAAGTTTAGCCACATCGTGAAAATGTAAGCCAGTAGTGGGTTCATCAAAAATAAATAAGGTTTGTGTGGTAGAACTTCCTCCAATTAAAAAGGTAGCTAATTTAATACGTTGCGCCTCGCCACCACTTAAAGTACTTGATGATTGGCCTAATTGTACATATCCTAAGCCAACTTCCTGTAATGGTTTTAAGCGTTCAATAATGCGTTTACAAATCCTATCGCTTTCATCTTGACTAAAATAAATCACAGCATCATCAATCGTCATTTCTAATACATCGCTAATGGATTTGCCTTTATATAATATCTCTAAGGTTTCAGCCTTAAAACGTTTGCTGTTGCAGGCTTCACATGGTAATGAAATATCAGCCATAAACTGCATTTCAACCGTAATGGTTCCTTCACCTTCACATACTTCACATCTTCCACCATCTACGTTGAATGAAAAATGAGAAGGCTTGTAATTGCGAACTTTTGCTAAAGCTTGTTCCGAAAATAAATTACGGATTTCATCGTATGCTTTTGTGTAAGTTACAGGATTACTGCGAGAAGATTTACCGATTGGGTTTTGATCAATAAATTCAACATGTTGAATTTGTTTTAAGCTTCCTGAAATTTTATCACTTTTTGCATTCGCAAAATATCCTTCTAAGTGTTTTTTGACATTAGGGTATAATACTTTTTTGACTAAGGTTGATTTTCCTGAGCCGCTCACACCTGTAACGCAGCACAATGTATTTAAGGGAAATTTAACAGTAATATCTTTTAAATTGTTCTCCGTAGCATTATGAACTTCAATAAACTCTTTCCATTTGCGGCGTGTTTTTGGAACTTCAATTCGTAATTTATTAGTTAAATATTTTGCTGTAAAGCTTTTCGAATCTTTTAATAAATCTTTTTGATTGCCTTGAAATACGAGTTCTCCACCATTGGTTCCAGCTTCTGGCCCAATATCAATAAGTTGATCAGCCGCTTGCATAATTTCTTCATCATGCTCAACAACGATGACTGTATTGCCTTGTGCTTTCAGAGATTTTAAAACACCGATTAATCGTTCAGTGTCTCTTGAATGTAAACCAATGCTTGGTTCATCTAAAATATATAAACTTCCTACTAAACTACTGCCTAAAGATGTTGCTAAATTAATACGTTGGCTTTCTCCGCCGCTCAAAGTATTGGCAACTCGATTTAAACTTAAATAACCTAAACCAACATCTAATAAAAATTGTAAGCGGCTATTAATTTCTAATAACAATCGTTTAGCAATAGATGTATCGTGTTCGTTAAGTTTTAGTTTTTTAAAGAAGGAAGCAATATCTGAAACGGGCATTAGTACTAATTCAGAAATACCCATATCGCCGATCTTTACATAGTTAGCGTCTTTACGCAACCTTGTGCCGTTACAATCAGGACAAGATGTCTTGCCACGATAGCGAGCTAACATGACGCGGTATTGTATTTTGTAACTTTCTTTTTCTAACATTTTAAACAAAGCGGTGATACCTTCAAAATGTTGGTTACCGCTCCATAATAAATTATATTGCGCTTTAGTTAATTGTGCAATAGGTTTATGTATGGGGAAATCAAATTTATGTGCACTCTTAACCAATTGATTTTTATAGTACGACATGGTTTCGCCGTTCCAACAAGCAACAGCACTGTCATATACAGAAATAATTTTGTTTGGAATGGCTAAATCAGGATCAATGCCAATAATACTTCCAAAACCTTCGCAGGTTTTACAAGCACCTATTGGATTATTAAAGCTGAAAAAATTCATGTCAGGTTCTTCAAAGATTATTCCATCTGCTTCAAATAAATTAGAGAAATGATGTTGATTATATGACTTATCATCTTTTTCAATAAAGACATCACATTCGCCATTGCCTTCAAAAAAAGCAGTTTGCACACTATCCGCTACACGGTTCTGAAAATCTTCATCGGTAATATCAACAACAATCCTATCAACTAATAAAAAAATAACATCTGTCTTTTTTGATTTTTTTGCATCAAAGTCAGATATTTTAGTAATTTGATTATTTACTAAAACCCTTGCAAAACCTTGTTGATTCAATAAATCTAAATGTTTGGCTAAGTCTCTGTCTTTTGGAACAATGAGTTTAGAAAGAATTAAACATTTGGTTTCGTTGCTTAATGTGTTTACAAAATCAACCACATCACTTACTGAATCACGCTTGACGATTTTTCCAGAAACAGGACTGTAGGTTTTACCAACGCGCGCGTATAATAATTTTAAGTAATCATAAATCTCGGTAATAGTTCCAACAGTACTGCGTGGGTTACGAGAAATCACCTTTTGTTCAATGGCAATGGCAGGAGAAATTCCTTTGATATAATCTACTTTTGGTTTCTCTAGGCGTCCTAAAAACTGACGAGCATAGGCAGATAAACTTTCTACATAACGTCTTTGGCCTTCTGCATATAATGTGTCGAATGCTAAAGATGATTTACCAGAACCTGATAAACCAGTTATCACAATAAATTTATTTCGAGGTAATGCCACATCAATACCTTTAAGGTTATGCATGCGAGCACCTTTTATAATAATAAATTCTTTAGGATTGAGCGTAGTGATGTCTTTTTGAGTAGCCAAAATTGTAGTTTAAATCAGTATCAAATATAGTAGATTGTGAGCTGAATTATCAGCTAAACTATTAACAAGAACACACTTTTTTAGTTTAAAATTTAAGCTAATCTCTTAGAAATAATTTTAGAAATATTACCAAACACTTGTCCTGGTGAAAATTTTCGCCATTCATGGTCGTTTAGTTCGCCACCAGTAATAAAATAATAATCCAAATTAGCTTGCTTAAATTCTTTCAAAACATGCTCCTGAAAATTGATAAAGGTAATCCATCCGTCATTGTCTTGTACATCTTCAAACCATTCTTCATAGTATGAATCATCAGAGTGATGGAAGTTTAATACATTTTCGCCAATGATGATGTATTTATTTATTCCATGAAATGCGAGTTCATCTATAATATCTCGTTTTAACAGCATGATGTCATTATTAATAGCATCGTTCCATTCGCCAATTAATTCGATAATAGCGTAATGCTCATCATAATCTACAAACAAAATTTTCAGATATAAGGTTTCACTTCCCATATCATCCCATTGTGGATGTATGTAGTAATTGTAAACGGTATTGCTAAAAGTAAATTCACTATACTCAGCACCATAAAATGGCGAATCCTCATCCTCCGAAGCGATGTATAAATGTTGCCAGTTATAAAAAGGTTCTAATTCGTGCATTTTGTTATTTCATGCTCAAACGAATTTGAGTAATAATTTTTTTAGTATATAAAGGAAAATCTCCCTGCATCATCCAGTTATAATAAGATGGTTCTTTGGTAAAGACTTCTTTTACTGTTTTATCTTTATGCTTTCCAAAACTAAATATTTCTTCGCCTTTTTCGTTATAAACGATTCTACCAGCTAAATCAACATTTTTAGTACGAGTAGTCAAAGTGCTTAAAGCGGCCATGTCGTTTTTTACAGGCTTAATTTTATTTCCTTTTTCATCTTCTACTTCTGTGTTTTCGTAACGAGCAATTTGAGCTTTAAAAATTTCGTATGTAGCCAAAGTATCAGCTTCAGCAGAGTGCGCATTGATTAATGGTTTTTTGCAATAAAATTTATAAGCAGCCGTTAAATTACGAGGTTCCATAGTATGGAAAATATTTTGAACGTCAATTAATTTTCTATTTCTTAAATCAAAATCAATATCGGCACGTAAAAATTCCTCTACTAAAACAGGTACATCAAATTTATTAGAATTGAATCCTGCTAAATCACAATTGGTTAAAAACTGAGACAGTTGTGGTGCTAACTCTTTAAATGTATTACAATCAGCCACATCTTTATCGTAAATACCATGTATTTTAGAAGTAAATTCTGGAATTGGAATGGTAGGATTTACTTTTTTAGTTAATATATCGGTTGTATTATCAATATTGACGCGAACAATAGAAATTTCTACGATACGGTCGCTACCAACATTTATGCCTGTAGTTTCTAAGTCAAAAAAAGCGAGTGGTTTAGTTAAATTTAAATTCATGTTAGTTAGATAATTGTTTGATTGCTTCTTCCACAGGCTTTATATCTGAGTAAAAACTATTTATTTTATGAATAACGCCTTCTATAACCGAGTCAGGACAAGAAGCTCCGCTGGTTAATATAATACGCACAGGTGTTTTGTTCGGTAAGAAATTAGAACTCGTTAAATGTTTTTTATTAGGGTAATCAAAATGATGAATCGTATTTTTGTCGGTTATTTCTTTTTCAGATGAAATAAAGTAAGTATGGAATTTACGTTCACACAATTCTACTAAGTGAGACGTATTACTGCTATTATACCCACCAACAACAATAGCTAAATCAGCTTCTGTTTCCAATAAACCATAAGTAGCATCTTGATTTTCGTTAGTAGCATAACATAACGTATCACGTGTATCCGCAAAATGATTAGCAATATCGACAGCACTGTATTTTTCTAACATCACTGTTTTAAAGTAGTCTGCTATTTCCTGTGTTTCGCTTGCAAGCATGGTGGTTTGATTAATAACGCCCACGCGTTGCAAGTCTTTTTCTAAATCTAAATTTTCAGAATAACGTCCTTTAAAATCAATAGCAAACTGTTCTTTAGTTTTATTTCCTAAAATATAATCTGCCAATAATTTTGCTTCGGTAATATCTCTCACAATAATGGCTTTGTTGTGCTTGTCGCTTCTTGAAAAAGTTGCTTTGGTTTCTTCATGATTATGTTTTCCGTGAATTATAATGGTGTAATTATCTTTACCAATTGATTCTGATTTTTTCCAAACACGTTCTACAAATGGGCAAGTTGTATTGTATGCTTCGGTTTTGATCTGTTTAGATTCCAGTAAAGCAATAATATCTAAAGGCGCTCCAAATGCAGGAATAATCACTACGTCATCAGGAGTTAAGGTGTCAAACGATATGAGTTGATTACCGTTAGTGTCTTGTAGAAATTGAACACCTCTTTCAATCAAATCATTGTTGACATCAGGGTTGTGTATCATTTGGCTTAATAAAAAAATTCGTTTTCCTGGATTTTCATCTAAAGCTTTAAACGAAATTTCGATGGCATTCTCTACACCATAACAAAAACCAAAATGACGAGCAATTAAAAATTGAACTGCTCCAAAATCTAATAGAGTAGGCGAGTTGTCTCTTTTACGAGGATCTTGCAACTTACGATATTGCTTTATTTTACTAATAATTGGACTTCTGTAAAACTCCGGTACGTTAAATGCTTTCATCTTTTTTTAGTGGTTAGTGATAAGTGATTAGAGTTTAGTTATATCTTATCACTAAACTCTAATCACTTATCACTTTATTTATTTTAAAACTAACTCCTTTATCAATCTTTTCCCTACAAATTTATTTACTTTCTCAATAATTGCTTCTTTTGCATATGCCGTTTCATTTCGGATGATAGGTGAATCTATTGAAACAAACAAAATACCTTGCGCATAGTTTATTTGAGTGGTATGTTTTGCAACTGTTTTTCCAACAATACCTTCCCAGCCATTTCTAATTGCAAAGATGCTGTATTTCTCATCCAATTTTTCTTCTTTGAAAATTTGAGAAATAGCATCGCCTAGCTTTATGAGGTTATTATTCTTAGCCATGTTTATTGATAATGCCGTTGTTTACTTCATAAATAAGATGTTCCGAATTATTTTGCTCAAACAATTCTTGAATTCTACCTGGATGTGTATCGGTTATAAATACTTGCCCAAACTCATCTCCACTTACTAATTCAATTAATTTCTTAAAACGTGTTTCATCTAATTTGTCATAGATATCATCTAGTAACAATAAAGGCTTTGTGTGTTTTTTCTCTTTAATAAATTCAAACTGAGCTAATTTTAAGGCTAACAAGTAAGATTTTTGTTGACCTTGAGAAGCAAATTTCTTTAGGCTATTGCCCATTAATTTAAAATCCAAATCATCGCGGTGCGGACCAACGGTTGTATGATGAACCGCTCTATCTCTTGCTAAACTTGCAGTTAATACAGTTTTGTAGGATAAATCTTTAATAGAAGATTCATATTCTAAACTAACGTTTTCATTAGTTCCACTAATAAACTGGTAGTTTTTAGTGAACAATGGAATAAACTCTTGTAAGAAATGAGTGCGTATTTTAATAATTTCTTCACCATGAATAATGAGTTGTTCATCCCAAATCTCCAAGCTCATATTATCAAAAGTTCTGCTTTCGTAAAACTGTTTTAATAAAGCGTTACGTTGTTGTAGAACATGATTGTAAGCAATTAGTTTCTCTAAATACACTTTATCGTACTGAGAAATTATACTATCCATAAATTTGCGACGCACTTCACTACCATCCCAAATCAATTCAATATCAGAAGGAGAAATCATAACCAAAGGATATAATCCAATATGTTCAGATAAGCGCTCGTATTCTTTTTTATTATGTTTAAATTGTTTTTTTGCACCACGTTTTACACCACAATAAATTTCGTGCGTATCTCCATTTTTATTAATCCAAGCTTGAATAACAAAAAATGGTAAATCGTGTTTGATATTTTGACTATCAATAGCATTAAAAAAACTTTTACAGAAAGACACGTAATGAATGGCATCCAATAAATTGGTTTTACCCATGCCATTATTACCTACAAAGCAATTAAATTTCGAGCAAAACTCTAGTTGAGTTTGGTCGTAATTTTTAAAATTGATAAGTGATAATTTCTCTAAAATCATTGCACCTTAAAGGTACGAATGAAATACTGAATTTCGGGGAGGTGTTAATTAATTTAATATAACCCTGCCAGAGTTCTAAACTCTGGCAGGGTTATTATTAACGAAAAACGCCCCAAATTTCTTTGAGGCGTTTTAAAAGATAATCTTATTGTTTATTTCCTTTTATCAAAGTCAACAACAATTGGTGTAGAGATACATAATGAAGAGTATGTACCAATGATACGACCAATTAATAATGCGAAGATGAATCCACGAATACTTTCTCCTCCAAAGATGAATATTACTAATAATACGAAGAATACAGTTAACGATGTTAAGATAGTACGACTTAATGTACTGTTTAACGCGTAGTTAATTAATGTATTACGTTCTTCAGCAGTAGAATCAGCTTTTTCGTTTTCAGCTAAACGCTCACGAATCCTGTCAAACACAACTACTGTTTCTGTCATGGTGTAACCCATAACCGTTAAGATAGCCGCGATAAAGTCTTGTCCGATTTCTAACGAGAAAGGAACAATACCATCTAAGATTGTATAGAATGATAATACAACTAACACGTCATGGAATAAAGCCACAACCGCACCTAAACCATATTGCCATTTTTTGAATCGCACAACGATGTAGATAAACATCACTAAACAAGAGAATAAAATAGCTGCATAAGCACCGTATAAAATATCGGTTGCAATAGTAGGACCTACTTTTTGTTGAGATACTAATTCATGTTTAGCTTTCAACGTATTTAAACCTTCATTTAATGCTTTTTCAACTTCAGTATCAACTGTTATTGAATTATCTGTTACGCGGTAAGACGTTGTGATTTTCATTTGGTTGTTACCACCAACTGTTTTTACTTCTAACGACGCGTCTTTAAATACATCTTTTAATGATTGTTTTACTTCTTCTGTATTCATTTCTTTATCGAAACGAACTTGGTATGTACGACCACCTTTAAAATCAACACCTAATTTTAAACCACCATGTGCAAAATACATCACAGTTCCTAAAACAATAATTACTGTAGAAATTGCATAGTATATTTTTCTACGTCCAACGAAATTGAAAGCTACATTTTTGAATGAATTTTTTGTAGCCGCATTGTCAAATGGAATTTCCATTTTACGATCTAACATCCAATCAAAAATGATACGAGTAATTAAGATAGCAGAGAATAAAGATGCTCCGATACCAATTAATAAAGTAGTTGCAAAACCTTGTACAGGTCCTGATCCAAATACCATTAAGATAATAGCTAAAATTGCTAATGTAACGTTAGAGTCAATAATAGAACTCATCGCGTGTTTGAAACCTTCTTTAATAGCTTGAGCAGATGTTTTACCAAGAGCTAATTCCTCACGAATACGCTCAAAGATAAGGATGTTGGCATCCACCGCTAAACCAATGGTTAATACGATACCGGCAATACCAGGTAATGTTAACACCGCATTCATAGAAGCGAGAATACCCATAATAAAGAACATATTGGCAATTAACGCAACGTTAGCAACCATACCTGCTTTATTATAATACATATACATAAATACTAAAATCACTAATAAAGCAATCATTGTACTCATTAAACCTGAATCAATAGCTTCTTGACCTAAAGTAGGACCAACAACGCTTTCTTCAACAATACGAGCAGTAGCAGGTAATTTACCAGCACTTAATACAGCCTCTAAAGCTTTTGCTTCTTCAAACTCAAAATCACCTGAAATTACAGATTCGCTTCCAAGCTCGCCAGCAGGAACTGGTGCTGAATAAACTTGGTTATCCATTACAACTGCAATTGCTTTCCCTTCTTTACCAGGTGTAGGAGCATTATTTTTTGTAATAACTTTCCATTTTTTAGTAGCCTCGTCGTTCATGGTCATTTTCACAACCGGTTTTCCGCCGCTATTAGCATCGTATTCAGCTTTTGCACCTTTAATTAAATCGCCAGATAAAGCAGCTTTCCCATTTCTATCAGTTATTTTAATAGCATATAACTCATAATAAGCACCAATTACTTCGTTTTGATCATTTTTTATTTTCTTAGGTTTTGCTCCCCACATAAATTTTAATTTATTAGGCAGGTAAGATTTTAAAACCGGGTTTCTTAATAACTCGTTTGCTTTAGCTGTATCTTCTTTACTATAAGCACGGGCAACAATTGCTCCTTGTAAAAATTGCTCAGGTTGTTGTGTTTGTTGGTTATAAGATACGTTTGCTTTTAAAGGGCTAGGTGTATTTCCAAAATAAATTAATGGAATACGCATATTAAACGAATCTAAAGATGTAAGTTTAGCTTTAGTTTTAACAGTTCCCAATGTATCAGGAGTAGTTTTAGTTGTATCAGGAGTAACTGCAACAGAAGGAGTAGCAGGAGTTGTTACTTTAGCAGTATCAGCCTTACTAGTAGTATCTTGTTTAACATCGAAATCAGGATATAAAGCTTTTGATAATTTATCGTTAGCTCCAATTAATAAGTTTCCAATTTCAGTGTTATCATAAGTTTCCCAAAACTCTAAGTTTGCAGTTCCCTGTAATAATTCACGAACACGTTCTTTATCTTTTACACCAGGTAATTCAACTAAGATACGTCCTGTATTTCCAACTTTTTGAATGTTAGGTTGTGCTACACCAAAACGATCGATACGAGAACGGAATGTTTTTTCGGCGTTAGAAATTGACTCATCTACTTTGGTACGAATAAAAGCAATAACTTCATCATTACTTGCATTATAAGCAATAGAACCTTTTAAATCAATCGTTTGAAATAAAGGAGCTAATTGTCCGCTTGGTGCATTTTCTTTGTATTTTCTAGCAAATAAAGTTAAGAAATCATCATTGTTTCCAACACCCATATTAGCTTGAGCATCTAAGATAGATTTGTCGAAAGCTTTATCCTGGTTATTATCAGATAAATTTCTTAAGATATCAGCAACTGAAATTTCTAAAGTTACGTTCATACCACCACGTAAATCCAAACCTAAGTTAATTTCTTGCTTTTTACACTCTTCGTAAGTGTAGCTAGCAACGATAAGGTCGTATACGGGTTGAGTTTTAACAGAATCTAAGTATCTATCTACTAATTTTCCTTTTATAGAATCTAAATAAAATAGTTCTTTTGTAGCGTCTCCGTTAGCATATTTTTTAGCACTAGCCTGAACCAATGCCGATGTGGAGATACCTTCAGCATATTCTTTTGCTTCAGTTTCTACACCACGGGTTACCCAGGTAAATGATAAATAAAAAATACAGGCAAGCGCTAAAAGTATAGCGAAAATTTTAATGGCACCTTTGTTTTGCATAAAATTGAGTTATATCTGATAAAATTAAGGGTGCAAATATAAGTTTATGGGATGTATAATGCAAATTAATTTAATGCTGATAATTAAGTAGTTAGCAATTAATTTTCAGTTTTAATTTCGTATTTTTGCTATTACTATGGCCCGTATAAAATTTCTACTCCTTTTTTCGCTATTGATAAGGCTTTCTGGCGCTCAAACCATTTATAGGGATACGATTCCCGTTTTTGAGTCGGGCAAACAATTATTAATGCCTTGGGCCGGTGGTATAAATTTTAGTTCTTTTACCCAAATTGATCTTAATGCTGATGGAAAGAAGGATATTGTGGCCTATGATAAAATTGGAGGCTCGGGAGGACGTTTAAGGGCTTATTTAAATGTGGGTTCTGCTGGACAAACCATCTATAAGCACGATTTTGTGCATCAAGAGCAATTTCCTAAAGTAACTGATTGGGCTTTATTTTTTGATTATAACAATGATGGAAAAGCCGATTTATTTACTTACACCATTGGTGGCGTTAAGGTTTATAAGAATACGTCAACTGGACAAAATTTAACATTTGCTTTAGCAAAATCCTTACTATACAGCGATTACAATCCTTTTGGAGCGCCAAATATGAGTAATATTCCCGTTAGTTCGGTTGGTTTTCCGGGTATTGCCGATATGGATAATGATGGCGATTTGGATTTATTAACCTTTTCTGTTTTTGGAATTAAAATCGAATATCATAAAAACATGAGTCAGGAGTTATACGGTCATTCGGATAGTTTGGTGTATGACATGGTTGATAATTGCTGGGGCGATATCAAAGAAAATAATTGTCAGGTTGATTTGAATCAATGTCCTTTTATGAAACAATATAAAGATATTACTGAGCAACAAAATCCAAACAAGGTATTGCATTCGGGTTCTTGTATTATGTGTTTTGATAGAGATGGCGATGGCGATAAGGAACTTATTATGGGAGATATTTCATGTCCCAATGTTTTTTATGTAGATAATCAAGGCGATGTATCGGATGCACATGTTGGAGATACAACTATTCTGTACCCTAATTATCCTATTAAAGGAAGCGCTGATATTATTAAACTAAATTCTTTTCCTTGTACTTTTTATTTAGATGTAGATAATGATGGCTCTGAAGATTTGATTGCCAGTCCTAATTCTATTTCGGGTGCAGAGAATTATCAAAGTGTTTGGTATTACAAAAATGCATCAGCTACGCCAACCGTAAATTTTGTGTTTCAGAAAAAGAATTTTTTACAAGAAGATATGATTGAGTTGGGCGAAGGGGCTTATCCTGTTTTGTTTGACGCAGATGCTGATGGATTGAAAGATTTGATTGTTGGTAATGTGGGGTATTATGTGATTAATACCAACAAAGCAAAACTCGCCTTCTATAAAAATATTGGAACTAATTCAAGTCCTTCTTTTTCGTTAATTACCAGAGATTATCAGTCATTATCTACCTATAATATTGCTCCAATGGCGCCTACTTTTGGTGATTTGGATGGTGATGGTGACAAAGATTTAATTATTGGTGCTACTAATGGTAAAGTTCATTTTTTTGAAAATACTGCTGGAGCAGGTAATTCCGCCATTTTTGGAAACTATGTGGCCAATTATCAAAATATATTGGGGAGTAATTTTGTGTATCCACAATTGTTTGATGTAGATAAAAACGGAACATTGGATTTATTGTTGGGTTCTACAAATGGTAAATTAACCTATTATAAAAATGTTGGTTCAGCAAGTAGTCCAACTTTTAGTTTAGTAACAGGTTTTTTTGGTGGAGTAGATGTTAAACAATATGGTTGGACGACTGGCTACAGTATGCCATTTATGTATAGCGATGCGGGCGTAACAAAATTATTAGTTGGTAGCGAAATTGGTAATGTTTATTTGTACGATAACATTGATGGAAATTTAACTGGAACCTTTAACGAAGTTGATACCGCCTTATTTCATGTAAACGAAGGACCTCGTTGCGCACCTTTTTTTGAAGATATTACCAATGATGGCTTACGTGATTTGTTTGTGGGGAATTATGCAGGCGGTTTAGCTTTTTTTAATTCAACTAATGTAAATCAAGTGGGAGTGAAGGAGTTATTTACTGAAGAAAATGTAACGGTATTTCCTAATCCTGCATCTGATAAAATTACGATTGCTATTAAAGATAACAGCTATCAAGAATTAGCTATTAGATGCTATGATGTTATAGGTAAAGTTGTTTTTGAAAGAAATACGTTTAATAAACTAATTGATATAGATGTCTCTCAATTTAGCAAGGGTGTTTACTTTATTCAATTACAAAGTAAAGATTCAAAGCAATTTAAGGCTGTTACTAAAAAGGTTGTGGTGCAGTAGTTTTTATAAATGGAACGTTGATGACACTGATTTAGCAGATTTGCACAGATAATAAATATTTAATCTATATTTTGATCTACTAACACATAAAAAAAAACATTTAAAATCATAACAGATCTACGGTATCTGCGTTCTATTTTCCTATGATTTCCGTTGCTATTCGATTATAAATAAAAATCAAAGTAAACACGCATAATCCCGGAAAAACTACCAACCACCATGCTGAGAAATGATCTCTCGCTTCGTTTAATAAACTTCCCCAACTTACAGTGTTACTTGGTATACCAACGCCAATAAACGATAAAGATGCTTCTATTAAAACCGCACCAGCCATTCCAAAAATGATTTGTACTAAAATGATGGGAAACACATTTGGTAAAATATGTTTTTTCATTATAGCAAAATCACTCATGCCAATAGCTTTACTAGATGTGATATAATCTAACTGTTTAGTTTTTAAATATTCGGCACGAGTTAAGCGAGCAATGGTTGTCCAACTTAAAAAACCAATAATTGAAATTAATAAAGTGTAAGATGGTTTAGTGATGGCTGATAATGCGATGATGAGTAATAACGAAGGAATAGAATTTAATATTTCAATGATTCTCGAAACGATTGCATCTAAAGGGAAATTTAATATGTTATCTGTTTTTAATGTGACATCAATTTTATTTCCAATCTTCAATAGACATTTAATAACAATGTAAGATAAGTACAATAAAAGAAAGACTCGTAAAATGTCTAAAGCACTTCTAATTGTAAAAGCTGCTGCTAAATTACTACCTCGCACAACCACACAATAAAAATAAGAAATGAAAATTCCTATTAATAAAAATAGCAATTGAACATACCCAATTTTGATGCTATTATTTTCAAAATAACCTGCGGAGGCGCCTAAAATAATGCCAATGATGGAGGCAATGAGCATCGAAAAAATGCCAACGCTTAAGGATATTTTTGTACCATGAATAATACCAGACAAAACATCGTTTCCATTTTGCGTCGTACCTAACCAATGTCTGAATTTGTATGGAATTGAAGTTGTTGTGTTATTTTTTGAAACAAATTCTTGTGCATCAAACGGACTTTTTCGTGGAGCATTAGCTGCGTCAATCGTATTTGGAGAGTAGGCGCAAGGTGCAAATACACTGAAATCTGTATTTAAAGTTTTCCAGTCATTACCCATATTATAATTAATGATGTCGTTTTCAGAAATAATATGTTGATTTTTAAATGAAAAAGCAGGAAATAACCATTGCCCTTTGTATTTGCAAATTAAGGGTTTATCGTTTGATAAAAAGGGTGCTAGTAATGCTACACAAACAAATACTAAAAATACACGCACACAAAGTTTCAATGCTCGGTTTTTTGAGAGCAGTGTTTTGTAGGAGTGATATGTTTCTTTAAAATTCAATTTTACACATGTTTAATTTTACCTTTTCAATTTTCATTTTTCACTATTTTAAACTGAACATTGAACATTTAAAATTTAGTTTGCACCTAATTTCATTACTTATTTCTTATCCTCGGATCAACCCAAGCGTATAATATATCGGCTAACAAATAACTAAAAATGGTGAGTACAGATGATAATGTAATAACAGCAATAACAATTGGATAATCTTGCGAAATGATAGCTTTTACGGTTTCTAATCCCATTCCTGGAATTGTAAAAATACTTTCGATAATCACCGAGCCGCCAACAATGCTTGGGAACACAGAAGAAAAAACGGTGATTAAAGGTAATGCACTATTTTTAAGAGCATGTTTATAGATGATTTTTTTTTCGCTTAAGCCCTTTGCTCTGGCCGTTTTAATATAATCTAACCCCAATTGTTCATGGATAGAAGTCGCAGTTAATTTTGAAATAAATGCCAACGAAGAGTAGGTATAACAAATCAATGGTAAAATCATATAGGGAAAAGAATCAACAAATTTTGAAAGTAGAGAAGCATTGTCATCATAACCTTCAATTGGTTTAATGCCCGAAGGTGGAAAGATAGAAATCACATCAGGATTAGCAAACAGAATCAATAACAAAATACCTACAAAAAAAGATGGCATAGAGTATAATAAAAACAAAGTAACTTGTGTGATTTTACTTGACTTACTATTAGGCTTTTCTGCCAATTTAATGCCAATAGGAATACTTATCACATAAGCCAAGATTATAGAGACAATAGAAAAAAATACCGACCAAATTAATTTATCTTTTAAAATAGCAATAACAGGTTCTTTTTTGATATAGGAAATTCCAAAATCGCCACGAATAATACCTTTTGAATTAGCTCCACCAAACAACCATTGATGGTATTGGTTATGATAACCATACCAAATTATTTTTGGGATATAGTTTTTGTAGCCACCATTTTCTTTAAGGTCTTTTTTGATTATTTTGAGTTGTTGTTCATCATAAACTTTATATAAGGTATCGGGCTCAGATAAAGTTGTAATCGAAAAATAAAATAATGGTAAATCTAAACCTAATTTCTTGCGCCAAAATGTTTTTTGTTCCTCTATATTACCACTAGCTTTCGCGCCGTTACTTAATAAATTTACAGGATCGCCTGGAGAATTAGCTAGTAATATAAATCCAATGATTGTTACTGCAAAAAGAGAAGGAACAAACCAAAGAATTCTTTTTAATACATAGCCTAACATGTATTAGTCTTTTAGCTTTAAAGTGTTGAGCAATACGCCCGGATATTCAGTATACACTTCTAAATTATCCCAACGTTTATTGACAATAATTCTTCTTGTTTGGGTGAATAAGAAAATATAAGGTTGCTCATCATACACTAGTTTTTGAAAACGTTTAGATAAAGCAATTCGTTTTTGTTCGTCAATGCTTACATTAATACTATCAATCAATGCATCTGATTGAGGTGTTCCAAATCCTGTAAAATTCAATCCGTTACCTGTCCAAGCTGCAGAACTCCATAATTGCGAAAAATCTTCGGGCGTAGCGCTACTTTGCCAAGCGCCAATGCTCATATCAAATTCGTGACTTGTTACCGAACTAAAAAATCCATTATAATCTAAAGGATTAAGCATGGCGTAGATATTAGCTTTATTCATGCTTTCTGCTAGTTGTTTGGCCAGGTCTTCCCAAACTTTAGAGCCTGAAATAAAATTGATAGCGAATTCGAATTTCACTTTTTTACCATCAATTAGTTTATCTAAAATCTGGTCGTTATCGGTATCTGCCCAACCAGCTTGCGTTAAAAGTTCTTTGGCTTTTTTTACATTATATTTCACTGGTTTTAAATCGGTATTAAAATCTATTTTATTTGGAGAAATAGGGCAAACCACACGCTTGTTGTGATTTTCATACAATGTTTTATTTATTTGATCGTAAGGCGTTAGTAAAGCCATTGCTTTTCTTACCAACACATCATTAAATAATTTTTGATGCTTTTGCCCATCTGGCTTCATGTTCATGGCCACATATGTATAATTATAAGTATCAGCTAATTTTAAAGTGTAGTTTTTATTGAAGTTTTCGTCGTGTGATAATTCGGTAAACGACGAATAATCAATCATTCCAGATACATCCATGATGCCATTTTTTAATTCTAGAACAGCAGAAGCATTATTGGTGTTTAATTTAAATATAATTTTATCGGCATTTGCTTGGCAATACCAATTTTCCTGGCAATTTTCCGACCAATGACCTTTTTTCTTTTCAAGAGTGATACTAACGCCTTTATCCCATTTAGTAATTTTATATGGACCAGCACCGCTTAAAAAATTAGGGTCGGTATAATATTTTGTACTATTAAATTCGTCTGCCCATTGTTTAACGTCAGCTTTTGTTTTTAGGAAAGTAGAATCCGTTAACTGTTCTTCGGTATATTTTGCAAGCGTTTTTTGTTTGTCATAAAATTCCTCTTGAATTATAGGGAAGTCTGTCCAAAACCAAGTGTTTAAAATATAAGGACGTTTCATCACAATGATGAATTTTTGTTTATTAGCCTCGTCTATTTTAATTTCTTTAATGTTTTCCCAATAGGGTTTTAGTCCTGGATTGTTGGTAAACAAGCACTTACTGGCTTTAGTAGTAAAGGCAATATCGGCAGCGGTAATGGGGCTTTTATCATCCCAAGAAAGACCATCTTTTATTTCGTAAGTATAACTCAAGCCATCAGAAGAAACCGCAGGAAGAGCTTTTGATAAGCAGGGCAACAATTCGCCTGTTTTATAATTAACGCGTAATAAGCTTAAATTGGTGTACAGATTAATTTCGGCTCTAACGGCTGAGGCTCCGTTAGTTGGGTGCATATCATCAGGTTCGCTTAATAAGTGAACTACTAAGGTATTATTTTGTGGTTTTTTGCAGCCAATCTGAAAGCAGCAGATTAATAGGATTAGGATAGAGTAACATAAAAACTTCATGGTACTAAATGTACTAAAACATGGGAAAAAAAATATTTTTTTATTGAAGATTTATATATTTTAAAATAAATAGTTACATTTATGCACTCAATTTTTAATATTGAGTTGGAGAGGTGCCTGAGTGGCCGAAAGGACATGTTTGCTAAACATGCGAACGGGAAACTGTTCCGAGGGTTCGAATCCCTCCTTCTCCGCGATAAATGTAAAAAGCGCCCTTGCGGCGCTTTTTTATTTTCCCGAACATCTGAAAGCTTGCTTTCAAAGATGTGCAGGAAAATAAAAAAGTATCCCGTGTAACGGGATAACTCTTTACATTGTGACTCTCGAAGTTGGAGGGATCAGCGTAGCTAATCCAAGCTTGCTTTCAGTGATGTGTAAGGAAATAAAAAAGCCAAATGCATAGCAGTTGGCTTTTTCACGTTTGATGGTGGGATATTGCTTAAATTAACATATCCTTGTTAAATCATTAATTGTTATCGCCTCCAAAATATACTTTCAAATTTCTAGTGTATATTTAGGGTTAAGTGGTTATTAAACAAATAAAGTCAATATCTTTGTTTTTCGTTAACTTATATATATGATACTATAGTTACATTTACTAAATAAAGCATTGAACAAGGATAAAATAATCATAGACCCTAACTTAAGTTCATTCTTTTCATGGAATGATCTCGTTAGATATAAAAGTTTACTGAATAATTTAGCTAAAAGAGATTTTTTAGTGCGTTATAAGCAAGCTTTTGCTGGAATTATGTGGGCTTTAATTAAGCCTTTAATGAGTATTTTGGTGTTTGGTTACATTTCCACTAAAATTAGTAATTCGGAAAATACAGCCACTAATTTTGTGTATGTGGCATCCGCAATGTTACTATGGCAGTTGTTTTCGAATGTGTTCAATGATGTGAGTAATTCAATTATTAGTAATTCAAATTTATTTTCTAAAGTTTATTTTCCTAAAATTATTATTCCTTTAAGTACCATTTTAGTGTGTTTGGTTGATTTTTTCATTTCACTCATCATATTAGTGGTTTTATTTGTTATTTCCGGGCAAAGTCTTCATTGGCAAATTATATTAGCACCTTTATTTGTTCTGTTAACTGTTATTAATGGATTAGGTTTGGGTTTATATTTTGCAACTATTAATGTAAAGTACAGAGATGTAAAGTTTATTGTTCCAGTAATACTTCAGTTTGGAATGTATGTTACGCCTGTTATTTTCAATACCAATTATTATTTAGATAGAATGCCAAGTTGGTTGCACTGGTTGTTTTGTTTAAATCCTATGGTAGGAGCAATTGATGGATTTAAATACGCTTTATTTGGAAGCGACTCTATCTATAATATCTATTATTTTTCTTTATCAGTTTGTGTTTCGTTTTTGTTCTTGTTTATAGGAGTAAAGTATTTTTATAAGTTCGAACGTAGTTTTGTAGATTATATCTAATGAGTAATAACACCATCATAAAAGTTGAAGGATTAAGTAAACATTATTTACTTAATAAAAGCGTTATTCAAAAAAGCGACACCTTGTATGGGAATTTTATTAATGGATTAAAAAACATTAAGAACATTAATCAAAAAAGAGAGACGACTGATTTTTGGGCTCTGCAAGATGTTGGTTTTGAAATCCAAAAAGGTGATAGAGTTGGGGTAATAGGAAGAAACGGAGCAGGGAAATCTACTTTATTAAAAATTTTATCTCGTATTACTCCACCTACTAAAGGAAGAATAGAATATTCAGGACGTATGGCTTCTCTATTAGAAGTTGGTACTGGATTTCATGGCGATTTATCAGGTAGGGAAAATATCTATTTAAATGGTTCCATTTTAGGAATGACAAAACAAGAAATTGATAGAAAGTTTGATGAGATTGTTGATTTTGCTGAAGTGGAAAATTTCCTAGATACACCTGTAAAACGTTACAGTAGTGGAATGTATGTGCGTTTAGCGTTTGCAGTTGCCGCAAATTTAGAACCTGATATTTTAATTGTAGATGAAGTATTAGCCGTTGGTGATGCTGCTTTTCAAAAGAAGTGTTTAGGTAAAATGAATGATGTAAGTAGCAAGGAAGGTCGGACGATTTTATTTGTGAGCCATAATATGGGGGCTGTTCAAAATCTTTGTAACAAAGGTTTGTTTTTGCAGAAGGGTAGAGTGATGGATTATGGCAATATTTCAGATACGATTAAACAATATTTGGATGTAGGAAATACGATTTCAAGTTCGGTATTTACTTTTGAAGACAGTCCTAATTACAAAACTTCAAAAGCTTACTTTACAAAAGTAGAATTAAGGGATAAAAAAGGAGAGCTTTGTTCTGATTATCCTGTTGGTGATACAATTGATATTCATATGCAATTTGAGTCGACCATACCACTTGAAGGAACCGTTATTGGTTTTGGAATATTATCAGCAACGGAATTGCCAATCATTACGACTTGGTCGAGACCAGAAAATTTTAAAGTTGGCTTAAATGAAATTGTTTTTAAATTAGAAAATATATATTTAGCCCCTGGAACATATAAAGTTTCTATTGGAATATCAAGAGGTAATGAAGTTCTTGATTATGACACAATAACTGTTTCTTTTAATTTTTCAGATATAATAAATATTCCATACTCCAATCGTCTATTAAATACAAGTAGTGGAATTTTAATGAATCAATTACCATATAAAATTGTATAAATGTTTTATCCAAACAAAATTAAAAGTATTAGAGCCAATGATAGGGTTTTGGAAATTGGTCCAGGCGACTCCCCTTACTATAGATCTGATGTTTTATTAGAACTGAGTTATGAAAATGATGAGGATAGAATAAAACAATTTGGACATGTTAATACTTTAGTTAGCGATAAAAAAGTTGTTTTTTATGATGGTAATAAATTTCCTTTTGAAGATAATGCTTTTGATTATATCATATGCTCACATGTACTTGAACATATTATTGATGTCGATTTTTTTTTAAGGGAGGTGTATCGAGTTGCTAAGCGTGGTTATTTTGAATACCCTTTAATTACTTATGATTATTTATATAATTTTGATGTTCATTTAAATTTTTTAAAATATAATGATAACGTTATGTATTTAATGAAAAAGGATGCCACTTCATTGAATGAATTCAAACCAATACAAGCATTTTTCTTAAAGACTTTAAATAATAATTATGGTGATTTTTTGCAAAAAATACCACATTGTTTTTTTGAAGGATTCGAATGGGATAAACCATTTGAATTAAAATATAGCAAGAACTTAAATGATTTTATTGACAAAAATGCAGATTTAACCAATGTCTTAATTCCACATCCTGAACCTTCCATAAAATCATCATTTAATTTTTTATTAAAGGCCATTAAAAACAGATTAAAAAATGTTTAATAGAGAAAAATATATAAATAGTCCTATTGAAATTGAATTTGAATTGCTTTTACTTCTTGAAAAAGATAAAGTTAAATCGGTTTTTGATATTGGAGCTTGCGAGGCAGAAGACTCTATTCGTTACTCATTATTGTTCCCAAATTCAACGGTATATGCATTCGAACCTCGTCAAGATAATTTAGCAATAGGGTTAGAATCTATCAAAAAATATAACAGACAAAATATTGTTTTAGAAAACATTGCATTAAGTATTGAAAATGGAACAGCTGAATTCTTTTTATCAGAAGGTGAACCAGGTGATTTGAAAAATAGTGAAGAGTGGGACTTTGGAAACAAATCTAGTTCATTGCTTCCTCCATCTGAGGAAATGAAAAAGCATACATCTTGGTTACAGTTTAATAAGAAAGTTGAAGTAGAAACCAAGAGATTAGATGATTATGTGAAATCAAAAAATGTTGATTGTATTGACTTTGCTCACATCGACGTTCAAGGGGCTGAATTGATGGTTTTGGAAGGTGCTGGAAGCTTTTTGAAAAATATTAAGCTGATTTGGATGGAAGTAGAAGCTGTTGAGTTGTATAAGAATCAACCCCTGAAAAATGATGTTGAGCGTTTTATGCAGAAAAATAATTTCGTTAATATTTTAGATACAGTAAATGAAGTTGCTGGTGATCAATTATATGCTAACTTAAATTATTTTGATTCAAAAAAAATAGAATCGTTTAAAAGAGCCAGAAGAAATAAAGCTCGTAAAGAGAAAATAAAATCATTTTTTGGTCTTAAATAACTATAATGAATCATATCAAATAGTGATCGATAATTTAGATACTCAAATTACGGTTTTAATGCCCGTTTATAACGCTTCTCTGTTTTTAAGAGAAGCTATAGAGAGTATCTTGAATCAAACTTATAAGAATTTTGAGTTTATTATTATAAATGATGGTTCTACAGATAGTTCATTACAGATTATTGAAAGCTTTAAAGATCCCAGAATTAAACTTGTCAATAATGAACGGAATCTTGGTATTATAAAAACCAGAAATAAAGGTTTGCAATTAGCAAAGGGTAAATATATTGCTAATATGGATGCAGATGATATTAGTTTGCCAACTAGATTAGAAAAGCAGTTTGCATTTTTAGAAAAGCATCCAGACGTTGTCATTTTAGGCTCCAAACTGGTTTTAATAAATCAACAGAATGATGAAGTTGGTATTTGGCCAGAGGATTTTGGTGTAGTTTCGGATCAAGATATTTTAGAAACTCTCCCGTATGTTAATTGCATTGGACAGCCCACAGTAATGATGCGAAGGGATGTCGTTACCTCCATTATGTACAATGATTTGTATGCTCACAATGAAGATTGGGGACTATGGTTGGATGTATTGGCTTTAAATCACCGTATTTCTAAATTACCAGAAGTATTACTAAGGTATCGTCAGCACGAGGCAAGTACTACTGTTTCTACAAATAAACTAGGAGTTAACAAAAAAGTCCTTTCATTCAAGTATAAATACATTAAGTATAAAATTTCTCATTCAAAGCTTAGAAATACCGATAAAAAAGTATTAAAGTCTTTGATTAAGGATTTTATGAAATATGCTCTAGAATCAATATCTCCTAGAATGTATTCTATTGTTTTAAGCTTAAAAAAAATAAATAAAACTAATTTCATTAAACAATATTTTGCTGCTAAGAAGATATTCAAGAGTAAGCAAGATTCAGTTCCTGTTGTTTATTTCTTTCCTTCATTTCATACAGGTGGAGCCGATAGAGTTCATGCTTCTATATTAGAAGCGGTGAATCAAAAGAATAGTTTAACAATCATTACTTCAAAATCCGATAATGACGCCTTTTATAAACAGTTTTCTCAGTACTCAACAGTAATCGAAGTTTATGATTTAATAAAATTAGAATTTGGAAAACGTTGGTTGTATAAAAAACTGAACAATATCTGTTCTAATAACACTTCAGTTAATTTTTTTGGGTGTAACTCTGAGTTTTTTTATGAGGCTATTCCACATTTACCATCTCAAACTAATTGTTTTGATTTAATTCATGCTTTTGTGCATAAATATGAATCTGGTCCTGAAAAATGGAGTTTACCTTGTGTTAGTAGATTGAAAAACAGAATTGTAATTAATCAAAAAACTAAATCAGATTTTATAGATTTATATAAAAAACATCATATCTCTGATAGTTTTATATCTAATATTGTAACGATTCCAAACTTTGTTGAATCTCAAAATCAATTACCTCAAAAAGAAACAAATGTTTTTAAAATTGGATTCGTAGGAAGAGGAAGTGAAGAGAAGCGAGTTGACTTGATAGCAAAACTTGCCAATAAAATGTCAAACATAAATTCAACAATACAATTTCATTTTGTTGGAGATGTAAAATGGGCAATTCCATTAGACTTACAAAAATCTTGTATTTTTCATGGCGTGGTTTCTAATGAACAGCAATTGCAAAAGTTGTATAAAGAGTTTCATGTTATTTTGATAGCTTCTTCAAGGGAGGGATTTCCAATGGTAATTATGGAGGGGATGATGAATGGAGCAGTTCCTGTGAGTACAAATGTGGGAGGAATTTCAGAACATGTTATTCCAAATGAAAATGGGTATTTGGTAAATTCAATATCTGAATTTGATATTATGAACGAGTTTGAAGAAAAGCTAAACTATTTAAATAATAATAGAGCAGAATTACTGAAATTGTCCTCTAATGCCCATCAATATGCTTTAACTCATTTTAGTAGAGAACGCTTTTTTAATTCATATTCCACTTTATTAAACACTCATTCAATTAATTAAAAAGATGGCAGAGTTTAAACAAGAATCATTAGTATCCATCATTATACCTTGTTATAATTATGCTCATTTCTTGTCGGAGTGTTTTGAAAATCTTAAAAATCAATCACACACAAATTGGGAATGTTTAATAGTTGATAATGCCTCATCGGATAATTCTAAAGATGTTATTCATTCATTTGCGGCATTAGATAATAGAATAAAATATTTATATCAGCCAATCAAGGGGCCTTCAGCTGCCAGAAACCTTGGAATTAAAGAGGCAAAAGGGGAGTTTGTTCAGTTTTTAGATGCCGATGATTTATTACAAGCGAATAAATTAAAGAATGGTATTTCTATTTTTAACAATAATCCAGATGCCGCGATTGTTTATTCTGATATGAGGTATTTTGCTCATGGAAATAAAAATGAATTGTTTTACGCCATGCAGCTAAATAAAATTCATGATAAACCATGGATGTGTTATGCGCAAGGTCAAAAAAAAGAGATGTTGCCAGATTTGTTAAAAGCAAATATTATGGTCATTAGTTCTCCTCTTATCAAAAAGACTGCATTGGATGAGATTGGTTATTTTGATGAGACATTGGCTTATAATGAAGATTGGGAGCTTTGGTTAAGATTTGCATTCGCAGATAAAAAATTCATATTAGATAAAGAAAATGATAGTATGACATTAATCCGAGTTCATAAAACAAGTCATAGCAGTAATAACGCTTTTAAAATGTTTTTAGCAGGATTAAGAATAGGATACAGATATGAGAATTTAATAGATGATTCTGTTTTAAAAACTAAGTTCAGACAAAAAACAGCTTATGCTATCTATTCTTTGGAGAAGATTATTTTTGAGAAAAGAAATGATTTGAATTTTTTAAAAGAGTCGTTGGAGCTATTAGTTAAGGTTTTACCTCATAAAAAATATTTATCTTGGTTGAATCTTATTGAGCAAGGGAAAAAATTAGCATTAATCAATTCCATTAGATTTAATTATTTGATTAGCTATTTGAAATTTACAATTAAAAATGTCTAAGGTTACAGTTTCGATATGCATACCTACTTATAATCAGGTTGAATACTTAAAGAAATGTATTCAATCCATTCTTGTGCAGGATTATTTAGATTATGAGATAGTGATATCTGACGATTCTACAAACGACACTGTGAAATCTTATATAGATTCTCTTGACTTAAATGAAAAAATCAGTTATTATAGAAATTCGCCTTCGCTAGGAACTCCTGAAAACTGGAATCATTCTATTTCAAAGGCTCAAGGAAAATACATTAAAGTTCTGCATCACGATGATTTTTTTACTGAAACAAATAGTTTAACGCAGTTTATTTCTTTATTAGAGAATAATCCAAAATCTGATTTTGGATTTTCGGCAACTTTAGTTTGGAATATAAAGACCAATAAAAAGTCAATACACACTTGTACTCTTAATCAATTAGCTAAACTTAAAAACGAATATCATTATTTGTTTTTTAAAAATTTAATTGGAGCTCCAAGTGCCACCATTTATAGAAAAGAAATGGCAGTGAAGTTTGATAACACATTTAAATGGTTAGTTGATATTGATTTTTATATTTCTGCTTTAACAAAGAATAATAGTGTTCAATATATTGAAAAACCACTTATTTGTACCATTCATGGCATGGAAACTCAAGTGACACAGCAAATAGAGTACGATAAGAAAATACAGATTAGCGAACATGTATTGTTGTTTTCTAAAATTGTTAATCATGTAAAATCTCAAAAGAATTATTTTGCTTTTTTTGATGAGTTATTTTTGAGATACGATGTCAATTCTATGGAGGATTTGAAACAAATTTGTGAAGTACCAAATAACTTAAAAGAGTTTTTGAACCAAGTGTTTCAAAATTTACATAAATTTAAAACGCTGAAACGAATAAAATATAGGTTGCTAAATAGTAAATATAATAGACGTTATTTTAAAATAGAAAAATATTAGTTGTGATAGTTGTTAAATTAATGGGTGGTTTGGGTAACCAATTGTTTCAGTATGCAGCTGGAAGGGCTTTGGCATTAAAACATCAAACCGAACTAAAATTAGATTTAAGCCTTTTAAATGCAGATCCAAAAAATGTTTACACCAAAAGAGAATTAGAATTACATGTGTTTAACATAAAATCTGCAATTGCATCTGATAATGATTTAGAAGTATTTTATAAACGAACGTTTTTTCAAAAGGTAGTTACTAAGTTGTTCCCATCATTTCCTTTAAAATATTTTATTGGAAATCAAAAAGGATTTGAATATGATGAGGCTTTTGAATCATATCCCAATAATTCATATTTAAATGGCTATTGGCAAACCGAAAAATATTTTAATTCTATTCGCGAGATTTTATTGAAGGAGTTAGTGATTAAAAAAGATATGTCTGAACAGTGCAAATTAACCAAGGAACTAATATTACATTCTAATTCAGTTAGTTTGCATATAAGAAGAGGCGATTATGTGTCTAATAAAAATGCTACTGTGTCTCATGGAATCTTAAACTTAGAGTATTATGATAAAGCAATGGCTCATCTTAATGGATTATATAAAGATTTAAAAGTTTTTATTTTTTCGGATGATATGGATTGGGCGAAAGCTAATTTAAAATTGACTAATGAATGTGTTTATGTTGATTTTAATACTGGAGAGAATAGTGTTTTTGATATGTATTTGATGAGTCAGTGTAAACATAACATAATTGCCAATAGTAGTTTTAGTTGGTGGGGAGCTTGGTTAAATCAAAATTCTCAAAAAACAGTGATTGCTCCTGAAAAATGGTTTGCTGATAAAAATTTAAATACGAAAGATTTAATTCCGAATTCATGGCTAAAGATGTAAATCCTTTGATATCGGTTTTAATGCCAGTATATAATGGTCAGCAATATCTTGCGGAGGCTATTGAAAGTATTTTAAATCAAACCTATAAGCATTTTGAGTTATTATTGTTAGATGATGGTTCAACTGATAACAGTGAACAAATCATTAAAGGCTTTAAGGATTCACGAATTGTTTATATAAAAAATGAAACCAATAAAGGATTAATTTTTACGCTTAATAGAGGAATTGAATTATCTAGGGGGACATTTATTGCTCGTATGGATGCAGACGATGTTTCGGTAGCTAGCAGATTTGAAAAGCAAATTTTGGAATTTGAAAAAGATGAAAAGTTAGTTGTTTGCGGATCATTTATAAAGACATTTGGCAATGGAGCTGAGGAATATATTAGTCATATTCCAGTTACTAATGCTCAAATTATGTCATCCATATTTTTCACGTGCCCCTTCGCGCATCCTAGCGTGATTATAAATAAAGAAGCTTTGCTTAAATTAAACGATTTTTATAGAGAGGATTATAGACATTCGGAAGATTATGATTTATGGAGTAGATTAGTTTTTGTTGGAAATACTATAAATATACCAGAATCTTTATTGAATTATCGAATTCATGATAAACAAGTGTCAACTGTATTTGAAGATCATAAGTACCAAAGTGTGTCAAAAATTCAAACTAATTTATTATCTCAATTTAATATTATACCTTCAGCAACAGAGTCTAGGTTTTTATTAAATTTATTTAAAGGTATTAGCAAACAGGATAAATATTATCTATATTCTGGTTTAGCTTTTTTAGATAAATTACATCGCCATTTTGCTACAAAATATCCAAACTACATCGAAGAACATTCTCAAGTATTAGTATCTCGATGGGTTAAAATATGCGGTAATTCGGGCATGGGCTTATTGAATATAAAATTAGCCTTTAAATTGCCATTTTTTAAAGTAAAATATCTTAAATTTAAGGACTTTATAAAGCTTTTGTATAAAACGATTACAAAGTACAGTCAACTTGATAAACATTAAACTAAATGGGTAAGAAATTATTGTTAATAGGAAATCACTCTATCCACGTCAATAATTATTATCATTTGGTAAAGCCTTATTTTGACGAAGTTTTATTAATCACCAATAAATCCAACGAAAAATCTCCTATTGAACCTGTTGAGTTTGTTGATTTTTCGTACAAAAAAATAAGTAACTTTTTCTACACGATAAAAAAAATCAGATCTGTGTTTCGTGAATTTAAGCCAGATGTCGTTCATGTGCATCAGGTTAATTCAGTGGCCTTATTTTCAATACTAGCATTAAAATCATTTAAAGTTCCAATTGTTTTAACCGCTTGGGGCAGTGATATTTTATTGTCGCCTAAGAAGAGTTTTATTTTAAAACAAATTGTAAAATACTGTTTAAGAAATGCAGATGTTGTAACCGCTGATGCAGAGTATTTGGGACAGGAAGTTTTGAAATATATGCCGAGTAAAAAAAGTAAAGTGGTGATTGCTAATTTCGGCATGGAACTTCACGATGAATTAATTGTAGAAAAAGAGAATATCATATACAGCAATAGATTACATAAGCCACTATATAATATTGATGAAATTATTAGGGCTTTTAAAAAACTAGAAGACACTGGCAGAAATACGTATAGATTGGTAATTGCAGCTACAGGCGAGGAAACCGAAAATTTAAAAAAACTTGTGTCAGATTTAAAATTAAATGATAAAGTAACATTTGTAGGCTGGCTATCTCTAGCCGAAAATTTGAAGTGGTATGCAAAATCAAAATTTTATGTTTCAATCCCCGATAGTGACGCTACTTCAATTAGTTTATTAGAAGCAATGTACTATGGTTGTTATCCTATTGTTTCATCATTACCAGCCAAAAGAGAGTGGATTAGCGATAGAGTTAACGGCGCTTATTATAAATCAGATTTTAATTTTATTTTGGATAAAGACCAAAAAATTTTAGATCGAGTGGCAGAGATTAATAAAAGTGTTATTCTGAAAAAAGGAACTGTAGAAGTCGCTTATAATAAGTTTACTAATATTTATAAGGAACTAGGTATTTAATGATTAAAGTTTGTCACATATCTACTGTTCATCCTGATAATGATGATAGAATATTCTATAAAGAATGTGTTTCTTTATCAGAGGCAGGCTATGAAGTGTATTATTTAGTTCCTTCAGAAAATGAACGCATTGAGAATGGAGTTAAAATAATTCCTTTAAAAAAGGCAAGTTCTCGATTAACTCGTGTATTTGTTCTTTCTTGGATTGCATTTTTTAAAGCTTTAAAAATTAACGCAAAGATTTATCACTTTCATGATCCAGAATTAATGTTTATTGGTGTTTGGTTGAAGTTCTTTGGTAAGAAAGTAATTTATGACGTTCATGAAGATTTACCCAAGCAAGTTCTATATAAACCTTGGATAAAATTTCAGGTAGTAAGAAAAATATTCTCAGGTATAATTTATTTATGTGAAAAATTTTGTTGTTTATTTTTTGATGCTATTATGCCCGCAACTCCAGATATTGCAACTAAATTTAATCCTAAAAAAACGTGCATTATTAGAAATTTGGCTATAGTGAAGTTAATAGACCGTATGCCAGTTTATAAAAATGATAATGATACATTTAAATTAATTTATGTTGGTGGTTTATCTGAAATTAGAGGCATTAAGGAAGTAGTTAAGGCTTTGGAAATACTTAATGATTCTTCTATTGAGTTTTGGCTATTAGGCGATTGGTCAAGCGAAACATATAAAGCTGAATGTGAAGCATTGGAAGGTTATAAATATGTAACCTATTTCGGACAATTTAAATTAGAAGATGTTTATCCCTATATAAAACGTGCAGACGTTGGAATCGCTTTATTGTATCCAACCAAAAATCATGTGACTAGTTTACCTGTGAAAGCTTTCGAATATATGGCTTGTAGTAAAGCAATGATTATGTCTGATTTTGAGTATTGGAAGAAGATATTTAATCATACTGCCATATTTGCAAATCCTATGGAAGCAGAGGAAATCGCTAATAGTATTAAAAAACTTAAATTAGATAGTAGTTTAAGACAAAGTATGGGAATAACAGGAAAGCAATTAATCGACCAAGAATTTTCTTGGGAAGCAGAAAGTAAGTTGTTAGTTAAACATTATCAGCAATTATTATAAGAAATTAAATAAACAAAAAGTGATTTTAAAACCTATAGATAATCTTGATATTTTTTGCGAAAAAGCAGAATCACACATTGGTGTTTTTGCCAGCAAAAAATGGTTGAGTATTTATGGAGATACTCTTACTCTAATTGGTATTTATAAAGACGAGCATCAATTAATTGGTGGCTTTTATTTTTTAGATACAAAAAAGTTTGGATTTAAGTTTATTAAACTACCTCCATACACGCCGCATTGTGGCTTGTTTTATGTTTCTGATAGTAAGAATAACGCTTCCATTAATAACTTCTCCAAAGAAGTGATGAGTGAGCTTTGTACATTTTTTACCAATCAAAAAAGTGCATTAACCATTATTGCTTTTCCATCACAAATAATTGACTTACAATCTTTTATTTGGAGTGGCTACAAGGTTGTTCCAAATTATACGTATCGTATCAATCTTCAACAATCCATTGAGACTATTAAATCTAATTTTGATTCAAAGAATAGAAATGCGATTAATAAAGCTATTAAAGAAGCTGTCGTTGTTGAAGATAGCATATTGACTAAAAAAGAGGAGTTTAATTATTTCAAAACCACATTAAGTGCAACTGGTGCTAATATTTACGAACCAATTTTAGAAAATATTTTCTTGAAATTTTCTGATAGCTCTAATTCTTTTTGCTTAGTTGCTAAGAAAGATAATACTACGTTAGGAATGGTTTTTTGCGTTTATGATCAACGTAACTGTTACTATATGTTAGGTGGCGTTGATAAAAAATCAGGAATACAAGGTGTTAATAATTTATTAGTTCAAAAATGTATCGAAAAATCAAAAGAGTTGGGATGTACCACATTTGATTTCGAAGGTTCTATGCTAAAAGGAGTTGAGAAATTTTTTAGAAGTTTTGGACCTGAATTATTTCCATATTTCACTGTAAACAAAGCTATTTTGCCTTTAGAGATGTTATTGAAATTTAAAAAGAGAGAGCTTTTTTAAATGACTATTATTCGCATTCAGCATCAGGATATTGATTTTAAAAAGTGGGATCAAACGATTCTGACTTCAGCTACTCCTTTTGTTTTTGCTCAATCCTTTTATTTAAATGCCACTTGTCCTCAATGGGATGCTTTGATTATTGGGGATTACGAAAGTGTATTTCCTTTAACTCATAAAACTAAATTCGGTTTTACGTATTTGCCTCAACCTCCTTTTACCTCGCAATTAGGTGCGTTTGGTAAAGTGAATTTAGAAATTGAGCAGTTGTTTTTTAAGTATATAACTCAACACTATAAGCTAATTGATATAGAATTAAATATATCGAATAAGATTGCTTCTGAATTTATTACTCCCAAAAACACTTATATTTTAAATTATCAATCCGAATATAAGTTTAATCAAAACACGAAACGAAACATTAATAAAGCGATTGATAATGGCCTTATTGTTGAACGAGTAGAGGATAAGGATGTAATATTGTTATCTCAAAAATACCTTAACCCTTTTCTCGAAAACGAGGTGAATTTAACTAAGTCAACGATTGCGTTATTAGATGATTTATTAAAAAATAGTATAGAAAGTAAAACGCTCTTTACATTTAAAGTGCTTGATAAAAATCAAACGATTAAAGCATTGGGTCATTTTATTTGTAATGGCAAACATGCCTTATATTTAAAAGGAACTAATTTCGATAAGGCTGATAATTCTGGTAGTATGCATTTATTGATGAAACATGCCATTGAATTTTTTGCTAATAAATCCACATTTTTTGATTTTGGAGGTGGTTCTAAGCAAGGTTTAGCTAACTTTTATATGGGATTTGGCGGTCAAGTATCCACTTATAGCTTTTTGCAAGTTAATAGACTTCCTCGGTTAATTAAATTTATTAAAAACAAAAAATAAACACCCTCTTTTTGTTATTTTAGTCTTCTAGTATGAAGGCTATTGTTTCTCACGATATAGATCACTTAACACTCTCTGAGCATTATTTTCAGGATTTAATAGTTCCTAAGTTTTTTGTGCGTAGTAAAATTGAATTACTGACAGGTAAAATTTCCTTGACAGAATTTTTTTATAGAATAGGGGATGTTTTTAAAAACCAATGGCAGCATATCGAAGAATTACATGTGTTTAATCAAAAGCATCATGTACCAACTACTTATTTTATTGGAGTAAATAAAGGTGTAGGTTTGTCATATAGCAATGCGCAATCTGCATTTTGGATAAAAAAAATGCTGGAAATGGGCTGTGATGTTGGCGCCCATGGTATTGAATTTGAAACTTTTGAAAAAATAAAGAAAGAATATTCTTTGTTCAAGGATTTGTCACAACAAAGTACATTTGGTACTCGTATGCATTATATCAGAACTAATGACCATACATTTACAAATATGGCAAAAGCAGGTTATTTGTTTGATAGTAGTGAAATGGCTTTTAAAGCGCCATTTAAAATTGATACGATGTGGGAATTCCCAATTCAAATAATGGATAGCTACATTATTGAGAAACCGAAGCAATGGCAAAGTAAAAACTTTTTTCAAAGTTGCGAGGAAACAAAAAAAATAATTGACAAAGCAGTTGATTTAAATTTGCCCTATTTAGGAATTGATTTTCATGACCGCTATTTTTCTCATTCTCATAAAACATGGAAAGATTGGTATATGTGGCTGATAGAGTATCTTTCGGAAAATAAAATTGAGTTTGTGAATTTTAAAATGGCTGTAAAAGAATTAGAATCGAAGTAAATTGAAAACAGTTGCTATAGTTATCCCTTGTTTAAATGAAAAAGACTACATTTTCCGTTGTCTTCAATCTATTGCACAACAAAGCTATAACAAGGATTTAATTACAACCTACGTTTGTGATGGAAGTAGTAATGATGGAACGATAGAAATAATCAAGGATTTCGTTAAAAACAGTAATCGTTTTTTGATTTTAAATAATACAAAAAAAACAACTCCGTACGCTTTAAATTTAGGAATTAAAGAATCAACAGCAGATTTTGTTATTATTCTGGGGGCACATTCGGAAGTAGATAACCATTTTGTAGCTAAAAACATCGAGACTTTTTCTGAAAACGAATCCATTATGTGTGTGGGAGGAGGTTTAGAAAATGTTTACGAAAACGAAAACTCTAAAATTATTGGTAGTGCGATGTCTTCATCATTTGGTGTAGGTAATGCTCATTTTAGAACGGGAAATAAAAAAGGATACGTAGATACTGTTGCTTTTGGAGCTTATAAAAGAGAGATTTTTGATAAGGTGGGTTTGTTTAATGAAGAGTTGATTAGAAATCAGGATGATGAGTTTAATTACCGAATTACTTCAGCTGGTTACAAGATTTTTTTGAATCCAGAAATTAAATGCAAGTATTTTGTAAGAGCTTCTTTTAAGAAATTATACAAGCAATATTATCAATATGGCTATTGGAAAGTGTATGTCAATGTGTTGCATAAAACGGTTACAACAACTAGACAGCTTGTGCCAGCAGCTTTTGTGAGCTACTTATTTGTGTTATTACTGTCTTTGTTTGTAGGAATTAAAGTGTTTTTCTTCCTTAGTTTATTTTTGGTTTTGTATGTGTTGATGGCTGGTTTTATGGCTTTCCGACAAAATGCTCAGCCAATAACAGCTATTAAAATTGCCTATACATTTTTTATTCTTCATTTTAGTTATGGTATAGGTTATTTAAAGGGTATTTTTGACTTTATTTTGCTAAAAAAGTCTATTAAAAAACATGAAAGTTTATCGCGTTAAAGCATGTTAGCAAAACTTAAAAGCACATATCTTCATTTTGGGTATAATTTACCTATACTCATTGCATTATTTTTGCCATTTGGAATTAACTATGCCATTTTCATAATAATTTGGTTAGTTTGTTTTTTTGCTTTTGATGATGTGAAATCAGTAATAAAAAATGTATTTCAAAATAAATGGACTTATGTGCTTTTTAGTTTTTTTTTATTACACGTTATTGGTTATTTTTTTTCTTATAATAAAACAATCGCTTTAAATTCCATAGAAATAAAATTGAGTTTCTTGGCTTTTCCAATTTTAATTTTCTCATCAAGATATAACGAAATACAGATAAAAAAAATAGTAATTTCTTTTGTCTCAGGTTGTTTGTTAGCTACCGCGATTTGTTTATTTGCTGCCTTTTATAATTATATTTTTAAAGGTGTAAATGCCTTTTTTTATGGTGATTATAATTTATTTATGCACCCAAGTTATTTTGCCATGTATTTAGTTTTTGCACAACTCTTAGTGATATTATTTTACCCCACATGGTTAGCACATTTATCAAATTTTAGAATTAAAATAGGATTTATATCGTTATTGATTTTAATTTCTATCTTTCTATGCTCTTCAAAAATGGGATTAATCTCTGCTTTTCTTTTAATACCAAGTACTCTTTTTATTGTTTTGTTTAATCATGGTTTCCGAAAAGTTATATTAGGTTCAGTACTTATATTTTTTATGGGTGTTTTTATCGCTTATAAAATAGCACCTAAACCATTCGAAAGAATTATAATAGCTTTTAGAGTGACTTCTTCTATCGAAAAAATTGATAAAACAGATGCTGAAAGTACAGCAGTTCGTATTCTTATTTGGAAAGAATCCGCAAAATTAATTAAATCTCATTTTTTATTTGGAACATCTTCGGGTGATATGCAAGATAAATTTAATGAGGCATACGAAAAAGAAGGTTTATCAGGAGCTCTAATTAAAAAATTAAATGCTCATAACCAGTTTTTACAAACCTTTGTTGGTACGGGTATTTTTGGTTTTATGTTGTTATTAGTTATGACAATCGGAGCGCTTATTTATAGCTTTGTTAAGAAAAATTATATTTTATCCTTATTCAGTATTTTAATTATTTTTAATTTTTTAGTAGAGTCTATGCTTCAAGCACAAGCTGGTTTTATTTTCTTTGCTTTTTTCTTTTGTATCTTAGCACAATATAATTTTCATAAATTAAATAAAACATCATGATTCCTTTCTCTCCGCCACGAATAGATGATAAAATTATAGCCGAAGTAACAGCAGCCTTAAAATCGGGTTGGATTACAACTGGCCCACGCACCAAAGATTTTGAAAAAAAATTAACTGCTTATTGTGGAAATAAGTCAACTCTATGTTTAAACTCAGCAACTGCTGGTTTAGAAATTATGTTGCGTTGGTTTGGAGTAGGAGAGGGCGATGAAGTAATTTTACCAGCTTATACCTATTCGGCAACAGCAAATGTGGTGATACATTGCGGCGCAAAGCCTGTGTTTGTAGATGTGAATGCAGATGATTTTAATATTAATGTGTCTAATATTGAAAAGGCAATAACAGCAAATACTAAAGTTATTATGCCAGTTGATTTTGCAGGCTTTCCATGTGATTATGATGAAATTAACGCTTTAGTGTTAAAACACAAGAATCAATTTAAGCCTAATTCTAAAAATCAGGAATTACTTGGTAGAATTATGGTTTTATCTGATTCTGCACATTCGTTTGGCGCTGATTATAAAGGTAAAAAATGTGGTTCTTTAACAGATGTATCTGTATTTTCATTTCACGCTGTAAAGAATTTAACCACTGCTGAAGGAGGCGCAGTTGCATTAAATTTTCCTGCTCCTTTTGATAATACAGAGTTGTATAATTATTTGTGCATGTATACATTGCACGGACAAAATAAAGATGCCTTAGCAAAAACACAAAAAGGTAATTGGAAGTATGATATTGTAGAAGCTGGTTATAAATGTAATATGACGGATATGTCAGCTGCAATTGGTTTGGTTGAATTGGAACGTTACGATAATGACACTCAACTAAAACGTAAACTTATTTTCGATACTTATCAAGCAGCGTTTTTAAAAGACAATCGTTTTCAGGTTCCAGTTTATCATACCGATTCGAAAACAGGATGCTATCATTTGTATCCATTGCGTATAAAAGGAATTACGGAACAACAACGCGATGCGATTATGAAAGAAATTTTTGATTGCGATGTATCAGTCAATGTTCATTTTATCCCTGTTCCAGCTATGACATTTTATAAGAATATGGGTTATGATTTAAAGAATTATCCTGTGACCTATGACAATTTTAGCAGAGAAATTTCTTTACCTGTGTTTTATAATTTAACCGATGAGCAAACTCAAACGGTTATTAATTCAGTGATTAGTTCAGTAAATAAAATCCTTTGCTAAAACGCCTATTCGACATATTTGCATCTTTTTTTGGAATTTTAATTTTGCTTCCATTTTTTATCATTATTATTTTTTTAATGATTGTAACATCTGGATTCCCAATATTTTATTTACAAACGAGAGTCGGCAGAAATGGTCGGGATTTTAAACTCTTTAAGTTCAGAACGATGCATTTAGATGCTGATAAAAAAGGTTTATTAACGGTTGGCGGACTTGACCCACGGGTAACAAGTATTGGTTACTATTTACGCAAATATAAATTAGACGAATTACCACAACTATTTAATGTGCTTTTTGGCACCATGAGTTTAGTTGGACCTAGGCCAGAAGTTAGAAAATACGTTGATTTATATACCAATGAACAACAAAAAGTATTATCTGTAAGACCTGGTATTACAGATTTTGCCTCTTTAGAATTTATTAATGAGAATGATTTGTTGGCTAAATCTGCCAATCCAGAACAGACTTATATAAATGACATCATGCCTGCTAAATTGACCTTAAATGCTAAATATATCGAGCAACATGGCCTTTTAGTCGATTTTAAGATTATTGTGAATACGATTCTTAAAATCGTTCAATAGTCTTTAATAAATTTTGATATTCTTGTGAATTTATAACAGTATTCTTCGACTGTAAATATTTATATTTACCTATTAATTTAAATCATATTTTGAAATAGCCATGTTTTCAAAAACATTAACAAATAATTAAACTGGCTATACCATATGACAATTTTAAAACAATAACAAAAACGTATGAAAAATCTTTCTTTAATTATTAATGGTGTTTTAGCAATTGCGGTGGCTATTTTATTTTATCAAGTTCATTCTTTAAAAAATGGAGCAACTGGTTCGTCTAGTGATGGAGGAACTGAAAAAACAGAGATAAAACCATTAGTAGTAAGTAATACAACATTAGCTGATTCAAAAATTGCTTATGTGAATACCGATAGTATCAATGAGCATTACCAATATATTGCTGATTTTACTAAAGTGATAAGAAACAAAAAAGCGTCTTTAGAATCTCAAATGCAAAGTATGACAGCTAAATTTCAATCTGAATACGAAGCGTTTCAGCAATCTGCACAAGCGGGCGTTGCTCCTCAATCTGAATTACAAAAACAACAAGCTAGCCTAGAAAGACAACAGCAAGAATTGGCTAATAAAGAATTGCAAATGCAAAATTTAGGCATCGAGTTAGAAGAAAAGAATATGGAGCTAAATAAAAGCGTAAAAGATTATTTGCAAAAAATCAATAACGGACGTTTTGATTATATCTTATCTTACTCTGATTTAATGCCAACTATTTTATTGACAAATCCTAAATTAGATATTACAACTGAAGTTTTAAAAGGCATTAACGAAGAATATAACACTAAAAAGAAAAAATAATCATGGAAGATAGAAAAGCACTTTTAAATAAAATTATGCATGTTCATCATTTCCATGAAACATTTCAGATTGGAAATGCAGATGCTCCTACATTAATTAATGAGCGTGATTATACATTACGTTACAATTTAATTAAAGAAGAAAACGAAGAGTATTTAGATGCTTGTAAAAATGGCGATATTGTTGAAATTGCTGATGCTTTAGGTGATCAATTGTATATTTTATTTGGAACTATTTTAAAGCATGGCTTACAACATAAAATAGAAGAAGTGTTTGATGAAATTCAACGTAGTAATATGAGTAAGTTGGATGAGCAAGGACAACCAATATTTAGAGAAGATGGTAAAATTTTAAAAAGTAATTTGTATTTCCGCCCAAATATTAAAGATATTTTGGACAAATAAATTCCACTAATATGTGTAGATGATCCCCTCTAAATATCTTTTATTTTTTTCTATATAAAATACTTTAAAGCCGTTTTCCTCGAAAACGGCTTTAAATTTTGGGTTTAAATAAATGCAATAGACTTTCCTTGGATGTTGCTTTACGCTTTCTTTAATATTATCAATAACCTTTTGTAAAACCTCTTCTCCAAAGGGATTAAAAAAATAAAATACTTGAGCGTTATCTGGAATTAAATATTTAGTAGCATCTTCAAATAAAAAATCGATTTTGCTTTGACTGTTCTTTCGCACATAAACAGCTTTATTGGAATTAGCATCATCAATTAATTCTTTGGCAATATCAACTCCAATTAAATTAGTAAAACCACACTGTTCGGCCACAAACAAAGCTCTACCTTTACCACAGCCATAATCAATTAATGGTAAGTTTTTAGTTTCAATTGGTAATTTCTCAAAAATAGAGAATAGGATATAGTAACTTGCTCCTTGGTAATGGTGATTTTGTTCAGAATTTTCTCCCACAAGGGTTAATTTATTAAGGTTTATAATGCTATGAGTGTTTATTCCCAATTGTTTTTCATATTTCCCTTCATAGCTTAATAACTTAAAAGTATTTGCAAAGCCCCTGTAATAAAGCGATCTAAAAAAGTAATAGATATATTGAAAAATTCGCATCGCATCAAAAGTAAGATTTTTGAAGAATGATTATCAAAAATCTTTATACTCTTTACGAAAAAATCTCTGCCCCTTTGCGGTTAATCCTAAAAATATGTACCTTCATACACACAAACCGTATCTATGCAAATTGACCTAGAAGCAGAAAAAAAAGAGATTTTAAATCGCTACAAAAATTTAATAAAAGCCTGTAAACGTCGCTTAGAAAAAGGTGACAAAGAAATTATACGTAAAGCTTTTGAGGTTTCGGTTGAAGCTCATAAAGAAATGCGTCGTAAATCGGGCGAACCTTATATTTATCACCCAATTGCGGTGGCGCAAATTTGTGCCGAAGAAATTGGGTTAGGAACAACCGCTATAGTATGTGCCTTGTTGCACGATACGGTGGAAGATACTGACATGACTTTGGATGATATCAAAGGAATGTTTGGAGAAAAAGTGTCTCAAATTATTGATGGTTTAACAAAAATTTCTGGCGTATTTGATCATACATCATCTATACAAGCAGAGAATTTCAGAAAGATGTTATTAACTCTTTCGGAAGATGTTAGGGTGATTTTAATAAAGTTAGCCGATAGATTACATAACATGCGTACGCTTGATCACATGAAGCGTGATAAGCAAATGAAAATTGCTGGAGAAACTTTGTATTTATATGCTCCATTAGCTCACCGTTTGGGCTTAAATGCTATTAAATCGGAGTTAGAAGATTTAGGATTAAAATATACGAATGAAGATTGGTACAGCCAAGTAGTTCAAAAGTTAGAAGAAACAGAGCCCGTTCGTAAAAAATTTATTAAAAATTTCATTGATCCTTTAAATGATATTTTAAAAGAACAAGGATTTAAGTTTAAAATATTTGGACGTCCAAAATCTATTTATTCTATCTACAATAAGATTAAAAATAAAGGTGTTCCTTTTGAAGAGATTTACGATTTATTTGCTATTAGAATAGTGATTGATACAACTGCAGAAAGAGAGAAAGCAGATTGTTGGAAAATTTATTCCATCATTACCGATTTTTATCATCCAAATCCTGATCGATTAAGAGATTGGATTTCTACTCCAAAATCTAATGGTTACGAGAGTTTACATACAACGGTAATGGGGCCAGAAGGTAAGTGGGTAGAAGTACAAATTCGTACAGTACGTATGGATGAATTAGCAGAGATGGGATATGCTGCACATTGGAAATATAAAGATGCGGCTGCAGACAAAGAAAGTAATTTAGAGAACTGGTTACGCCGTATTCGCGAGATGCTAGATAATCCAGACCCTAACGCTTTAGAGTTTATTGATGATTTTAAATTAAATTTATTTGCCGATGAAATTTTTGTGTTTACACCCAAAGGAGAAATGCGAAATTTACCTACTACTGCAACGGCTTTAGATTTTGCTTTTGAAATTCATACCAAGGTTGGTGAGCAATGCATTGGCGCTAAGGTTAATCATAAATTAGTTCCATTAAGTTACCAATTAAAAAGTGGGGATCAAGTGGAAATTTTAACGTCGAGCAAACAAGCACCAAAAGATGATTGGATTAATTATGTGGTTACGGCTCGTGCTAAATCAAAAATTAAAAGCGCTTTAAAAGAAAACCGACGTAAGGTTTCTGAAAGTGGTAAAGAAATATTAGAGAAGAAATTTTACAAATGTAAATTAGATTATACTATTCAAAATATAAATGAATTTGTAGCATTTTTAAAATTGCCATCGTCAGGCGAATTGTTTTATAGAGCAGCTTTAGGAAATGTAGACGTAAAAGAAATTAAGGAATTTGTTGATTTTAAATTACATCCTGAAAAATATAAGCCTAAGAAAAAAGAAAATAAAATTGAGGAATTAGTTACTAATGTAAGAGGAAGTTCCGACATGTTAGTAATTGGTGATGATATGCAAAAATTAGATTACGGCTTGTCCTCTTGTTGCAGTCCAATTCCGGGAGATGATGTATTTGGGTTTGTTACGGTGAATGAAGGTATTAAAATACATCGTGTTAATTGTCCTAATGCTGTTAAATTACTTTCTAATTATGCATACCGTGTGGTAAAAGCAAAATGGAATAATGATCATTTAATTTCGTTTTTGGCGGGTATTAAAATTAAAGGGACTGATGAAATGGGCTTGGTAAACAATGTGACTAAAGTTATTTCAAGTCAGTTAAATATTAACATGCGTTCTATCAGTTTTGATACAGAAGATGGTATCTTTGATGGAACAATAATGGTGTTTGTACACGATGCCAAACATTTGAGCCATTTGATTGATAATTTAATGAAAGTAAAGGGAGTAACCAGTGTTACACGTATAGATAATAACTAATGGGAGATAAAATGACACAGGAAACCAAGGAAGCAGTTGAGAAAATTTTGACCGATTACCTTGAAAAAAATAAGCATCGTAAAACTTCGGAGCGCTTTGCAATTTTAAATGAAATATACTCTCACGAAGGGCACTTTGATATTGAAGGCTTGTATGTGATGATGAAAAATAAAAAGTACCGTGTTAGTCGCGCTACACTTTATAATAACATTGAGTTATTATTGGAGGCAGGATTAGTAACCAAACATCAGTTTGGTAAAAATTTAGCTCAATTTGAAAAAGCCTATAAGTTTAAGCAACATGACCATTTGATTTGTAGTGATTGCGAAAAAGTATTTGAGTTTTGTGATCCACGCATTATGCAAATTCAAAAAATGGCAGAGGATATGCTTAATTTTGATGTGTTTCACCATTCTTTAAATTTCTTTGCAAAATGCAGAGTATTAAAAGAAAATGGGGTTTGTGAGCATAAAAAAACTATTGCTAAGTAACACTTTTTTTGAGTTTGTCTTTCCAAGCTTTCACTCTGAGCTGTCATCCTGAGCGGAGTGGAATGAGGAGTCGGAGGGGGCAATAGGAAACTTAAGTAGATAAAGCATTTTTTTATTTCAACTTTAATTGTTAAATTTAATATATCAATTTTAAGTATTATGGTTCTAGATTATAAAATAACGGAAGAGAATAGCATTCAAATTTTAGTATTAAGCGGTGAGTTGATTGACAAAAATCAAGCAACGGGTCTTATTAAGGAGATGGATGAGTTATTAGAATTAGATAAAAATAAATTAATAATTGATTTGTCTGATTTAAAATACATGAACAGTAGCGGATTAAACGTGTTAATCCAACTTTTAACAAAAACTCGCACAAGCGGCGGAGATAGTGTTATTTGTCACGTAAGCAAAAAGGTAAACGACTTGTTAATCATTACCAAACTAAATACACTTTTTAAAGTAGCGGATACTAAAGAGGATGCTATGAAGTTGTTGGCTTAATCAAAAGCCACATGCTGACAGGCTTTGTAAACCATTTGAAACACATCTTCAAAACCTTGTTCACCTCCAAAATAAGGATCTGGTACTTCTAAGTTCATGCCTGGGTTTGAAGCGTTTAACAATAAATCAACTTTTGCTTTTTGTTCTTCGGTTGTAGTTAAAGCTAAAACATTAGCCATATTGCTATTATCCATCACATAAATTTTATCAAACTTTTCAAAGTCAGAGGCTTTAAACTGACGTGCTCTTAAAGGCTTTAAATCTACATCATGTTTAGCGGCATTAGTAATGGTTCGTTTATCTGGAGCTTCATCAATATGGTAATCGGAAGTCCCAGCCGAGTCGACACGCATGTTTATATTATTTTCGCTTATGAGTTTAAGCATAATGCCTTCTGCCAATGGCGAGCGACAAATGTTTCCTAAGCATACCATTAAAATTTTTTTCATTTGGTTATATTTATTTTTGAAACATAAAAGTTATAAAATAACACATATGCTTTTACGACGTTTTTTCTTTATGAACTTTTATGTCTTTTATGGTTAATTTTTAAAATAGATTTTATCTTTCTTCAGGAACAAAAGAACTTTGCTCTGCATAAAATGCAATCTTAGTTAAAATTGCTACCACATGTTCTTTAACTAAAGATCTTGCTTCGGTGGTATATTTTAAAAATACCGTTTCGTTTAATACAGCGTAAGCTAACGAACTTAATCCATAATTTTTTTCGAGCAAGTGCAACAAAAAGGCTTCTCGGTTTCCTTCGGGCATGCCACATAAAGGAGCTACTACTTGAAATATGTATTGATTTTCTTGTTCCCACAAGTCAATCATAATATCAAATTTTCCTTTTTTTAAATTCCATTGGCCTGGTTGTTCACCACGAACTTCATCAGAGTTTAGTCCTAAATCGGTGATGGCATCATCAACCAACTTGTAAAATGTTTGTATCATGTTATTGTGCTAATTCGTTTAATTTCTCGGTAAAGAAAATCGCTTTTTGGTTGGTGTAGAACTTGTTTTTAAATTGTCCTACCCATTGCACACCTTTAATGGCGTTGGTTAAAAACACTTCGTCGCCGTTGGTTAATGTGTGAACCGTTAATGGCTGTTCAAAGGCTAGTAATTTATGTTGTGTGGCAATATCTAAAATTTGTTTTCGCATCACGCCATCAATGCAACCATCTATAATAGGCGAGGTGTATAGTGTCCCATTTTTTACAACAAATATATTTGAGTTAATGCTTTCAATAATGTTGCCATTATCGTTCACCAACAAACAATCATCTAATCGCAAAGAAGTTTTTGTAATTCCTGCCATTACATACATGAGGGCACTTCCAGTTTTTAGGTTAGAAATTTTATTCATCGGTTTTTTTATCTCCGCATAAATATCTACCCATAATCCTTTTTGATTTAAGACATAGCCTGTTGTTTCAAGGACTTCTGTTTCAATTAAAAAAGAAATGTCATTTGTGTTTGGTGTATAAAAACCACCTTCGTTTCTAAAAACAGTTAATCTAATACGTGCTTCTTTTTTTATATCGTTTTGTTCAACTAAATGTAAAATGAGTTGCTCAATATTTGCTGATGTAAATTCTGCAGGCACATTCATTCTTAGTGTTGTCATGCTTAATTTAATGCGCTTGACATGATCCGCTAAAAACATAATTTTTCCATTGGTAAAACGAATGCTTTCAAATAAAGAATCTCCATAACGAAACGCTCTATTAGAAAAACTAATAGCTGGTTCGTATAAGCTAATTAAATGCCCGTTATATATACAATAGGAATCCTGCATGGCACATAAAAATAATTAAATATGCTGCAAAATGGTTGTATTGTTGAAAATTGTTGAAAAGAAGTGCTTTTGAAAGATTAACGGCTATTTGCCATTTTCAACAAATTTTCTGTCCATTTTTTTGGAGAGATGGATTGCGCTAATTTATTGGAATAAACACTCATAGCTTGTAAATCTTGTTCAGGCGTATGTACTATAGTTTTAAGAACTCGTTTTAAATCAGCTATATCTTGCGCTTTAAAGGTAAAACCATTTTTATGTTCTTGTAAAAATGATTCTTTTGCACCAACTGCATCGCTTAATAATAAAGGAAAGCCTGAAGCAGCAAATTCATGTACTACAACTCCCCAAGGCTCAAAACGACTAGGTAAAATAAACACTCCAGTTTGAGAAGTATATGTTGCTAAATCTTTTGGTTGCACAAAGCCGAAGTGTTTAATTTTTGGATGATTAATAGCTTCAATATCCCCAATGCCTAAACACCATAGTTCCCATTCGTTAGGTTGTTCAGTTTGCATTTCAATAAAGGCTTGCCACAATTCTTTAATCCCTTTAAATTCATAATAACGCCCAACGTATAAAAAACGTTTAGGGAATTGCGATTGCTTTTGTGCTTTTTGAGATTGGTAAATAGTTTCGAAATGTTCTAAGTCGCAACTATAAAAGCTAGTTTGAATATTTTGTTCCTTAAAACCTAAATTCAAAACATATTGTTTTTGAATTTGGCCTGGAACCCACGCGTGCGAAAAAATATTTAATAAGGTAAAACGACTGATAACAGTTGCTAAGCGTTGTTTAAAGCTTCCATTCCAATGCGTATCACAGGTCATGATAGTTGGAATTTTTTTGAAATAGGGTTTAGTTAGTTTTAAATAATCTTTATCAATCCAACCACTACAAATAATAACATCAGGATTAATGTTCGCAACCAATTGCTTTAATTGATTGAAATCATAATCAGATTTCGAATAAATTTTTAAGGATTGATGTTCTTGAAATTGAAAAGGAGCTTCTTTATTTACTGGCCAGCGAATAATGTGTACTTCGCCATGCTTGCTGAGTTGTTTGCAACAAGCTAAAAAGTATTCAGCTATTTCGGTATATAAAAAAAGAAAAGTCATTTAAATGTCTAATGTACTAAATAAAAAAATCCACCAACCAAAAGGAAGATGGATTTTTGAATATTATTAAAAAAAGATTACGCTTTTTTAGAGTAACGAGTTTTAAATTTATCGATACGACCTGCAGTATCCACTAATACTTGTTTACCAGTATAGAATGGGTGAGAAGTCATAGAGATATCTAATTTTACTAATGGATATTCGTTTCCATCTTCATGAACGATAGTATCTTTAGTATCTGCACAAGATTTAGTTAAAAAAGTGTAGCCGTTAGACATATCTTTAAATACAACTAATCTGTAGCTTTCTGGGTGAATTTCTGGTTTCATTTTATATTCTAATTATTTATTTCAAAAAAATTTGGAACGCAAAGATAGTAATATTCTTTAAACCACAAGTAATTTTATATAAATATAATATAATTTCTTCTTTATCGTTATTAAAGTTATAAATTTGTTTTATGACTCGGATTATTGCCCTAATATTTATAACTATTTGTTTATCAGTTAGTTTTGTATCTTGTAAAAAAGACAAATTACTAACAGATCCATCAGCAAGACTTAGCTTTTCTCAAGATTCTATTTTATTTGATACTGTTTTTACAACCATTGGCTCTACAACCAGAAACATTAGGGTTATAAATAATAACAATCAAAAAATCAATATTTCCTCTATTCGATTAGAAAATGGGCAATCTTCAAACTTTTTTTTAAATGTGGATGGAACACCAGGCAGATTAGTTGAAGATGTGGAAATTTTGGCAAATGACAGTATTTATATTTTTGTGCAAGTAAATGTTAATCCAACCAGTGCTTTAAGTCCATTAATTATCCAAGATAAAATAGTATTTGATGTTAACGGCAACCAGCAAAGTGTTGAGCTGGAGGCATGGGGACAAGATGCGCATTATCATTTTCCTACAACGGCCATACAATATAAAGACGGTTATTTACCTTATTCTACAGTTTCGGCTAATACCAACACAACGGTTATTTGGGGTGGAGGAACAGGAGCGTCTGATAATAAACCTCATGTGGTTTATGGTTGGTTAGTAGTTGATTCTACTCAAAAATTGGTAATTAATGCAGGAGTAAAGGTTTATTTCCATCAAAATGCAGGTTTATGGGTATATCGATATGGTACACTACAAGTTAATGGGACTCAAGGTAATGAAGTTGTTTTTCAGGGAGATAGAAGAGAGGCGGACTATGCGGATATGCCAGGACAATGGGATAGAATTTGGATAAATGAAGGTCATACAGATAATTATATTAATTACGCGATTATAAAAAACAATTTTATTGGCGTTCATGCTAGCATTTTATCAAATCCAAATCAGCCAACCAAACTAAAAATAACAAATACGATTATTAAAAATTGCTCTAAATGGGGTTTGTTTACTCAGTATTTTTCAGTGTGGAGTGGTAATAATGTGATTGCTAATTGTAAAGAATATTGTGCAGCAATCACCATGGGAGGAAATTGTACGTTTTTGCATACCACTTTTGCTAATTTTTATAATCAAGAAGGAGGTAGAGGTGGACAACCTTGTGTGTACGTAGGCAATAATGACGGAACTCAAGATTGGCCGATTGATAGTATGTATTTTGCTAATTCAATTATTGATGGTAGCCAAGGCGGTGAGTTAGAAATGGCAATTACCTCCTCAACACTTAGTGCAGGGCAGTTGTGTAAAGTGACTAATTGCTTAATTAAAGGCTCTATTCCTACAACTACATTAATTACAAATACTAATAATGTGTTTAATGGCAATGCTGATTTTGCAAACCCAAGTGGATATGATTTTAAAATTGGAGCGAGTTCTTCCGCTAAAACTATTGGGGATTTTAATTTAATCCAACCTTATCCAACAATTTTGAGTTTTGATATTACAGGTACGGCATCACGTTCTTCATCTGCAAATATTTCTGCAGGGGCTTATCAATAACCTACATTCTCTCAGGTACATCAATTCCTAAACACAGCATTCCGTTTTTGATAATCTCAGATGTTTTATCAATTAACAGAATTCTAAATTCTTTAATCGTATTGTTTTCCTCTTTTAAAACAGGACACTCGTTATAAAACTGATTAAATAATTTAGTTAGTTCATAAATATAATTCGCTACAACCGCTGGATTATAAGTATTAGAAGCATCTGCTAATATAGCAGGGAAATCGTATTGCAGCTTAATTAACTCTTTTTCTTTATCGTGAAGTATAATGTCGTTTGCAATCACAATTTCATTTGCCTTACCTTCAAATTTTCTTAAAATAGATTTAATACGTGCATGGGTGTATTGAATAAAAGGCCCTGTATGTCCATTAAAATCAATGCTTTCCTTAGGATCAAATAACATTTTCTTTTTGGGATCAACTTTTAAAATAAAATATTTTAAAGCTCCCATTCCAATGGTTTGGTATAATGTTTCTAATTCTTCTTGCGTAAAGCCTTCTACTTTTCCTAATTCTTCCGTAGTTTCTTTAGCTGTAGCAACCATGCCATCCATTAAATCATCCGCATCTACCACAGTTCCTTCGCGGCTTTTCATTTTGCCTTCTGGTAACTCAACCATTCCGTAACTTAAATGGTAACATTCTTTTGCCCAAGAGTAACCTAACTTTTCAAGAATTTTAAATAACACTTTAAAGTGGTAATCTTGCTCATTACCAACTGTGTAAATCATTTGACTAATTGCAGGAAACTCTTTAAAACGCTCAATAGCAGTGCCCATATCCTGTGTGATATAAACCGAAGTACCATCGCTACGCAATACTATTTTTTCATCTAATTTATCTTCTGTTAAATCAATAGCGACACTTCCATTTTCTTTTTTATAAAACACATTTTTTGCTAAACCTTCTTGAACCACTTCTTTTCCTAACAAATAGGTGTTGCTTTCGTAGTACATTTTATCAAAATCAACACCTAGTTTTTTGTAAGAAACTGCAAAACCATCATACACCCAACCATTCATGGTTTTCCATAAATCAATGGTTTCTTTATCGCTCGCTTCCCATTTTAAAAGCATTTCTTGTGTTTGTAACATAATAGGCGCTTGCTTTTCGGCGTCTTCTTTTGTTGCTCCTCCGTCTATTAAGGTTTGAATTTCTTTTTTATATTCTTTATCAAAAATTACATAATATTTCCCTACTAAGTGGTCGCCTTTTAGTCCACTAGATTGTGGAGTTTCTCCATTACCAAATAGTTTCCATGCAATCATACTTTTACAAATATGGATACCACGGTCGTTTACCAAGTTTACTTTAATCACATCATGACCTTGTGTTTTCATGATAGTGGCAACGGAGTATCCTAATAAATTATTACGCACATGTCCCAAATGTAAAGGCTTATTAGTGTTGGGAGATGAGTACTCCAACATCATTTGTTTGCCACTACTTTTCGCTGCTTTTATACCGTAGTTATTAGTTTTATTAATGTCTTTGAATTCATTTAACCAAAAATCGTTTGATAAGGAAAAGTTTAAAAAGCCCTTTACTACATTAAATTTAGTAATAGAAGGATTACTTTTTATGAGTTGTTCTCCAATTAATTCGCCCGTTTTTTCGGGAGTTGCTTTAGCGGCTTTGATATAGGGGAAAGTTACTAATGTGAAATCGCCTTCAAATTCTTTTTTTGTTTTTTGAAGAATAATATCGTTTGTATTGCTTGATAATTCAAACAACTCATTAATGACTTTGGATATAGTTGTAGATAAAAAATGTTCAATGTTCATGAGGGCAAAAGTACACAAATTTTACATTATGATTTAACTATTTGAAGCCTTAATATCTAGGGTAATTTTACTATATTCGCTATTGATTTTAGATATCTTTATGAGAAAAATTTTAGTTACCGGTGGAGCCGGAAATGTTGGAGGAGCTTTAGTAGAAAAATTAGTTCAGGATAAAACAAATTTTGTAGTAGTAGTAGATGATTTGTCTACTGGATATTTATCGAAATTACCATCTTCCGAGCATGAAAATTGGAAATTTATTAAAGCAGACGTTAATAATTATCGCGAAATTTCTTCTATTATGTTGGCTTATAGTTTTCATTACGTTTATCATTTTGCTGCAGTTGTAGGTGTTATTCGTACTCAAGAAAATCCTGTCAAAGTTTTAAATGATATATCTGGTATTAAACATATTTTAAATTTATCTAAAAACTCATCAGTCAAACATATATTTTTCTCTTCTTCATCAGAAGTTTATGGAGAACCTGTTGAATTGCCTCAACACGAGCACCGCACACCTTTAAACTCTCGTGTGCCTTATGCAGTAGTTAAAAATGTTGGCGAAAGTTTTTTAAAAAGCTACCAACAAGAGTTTGGATTAGCATATACTATTTTCCGATTCTTTAATACATATGGACCAAATCAAAGTACTGATTTTGTCGTATCACGTTTTTTAGCCTTAGCATTAAAAGGTGAAGATATTACCATTTATGGAGATGGTTCTCAAACACGAACATTTACCTACATAGACGATAATATTGATACTATTGCCATTATCATGAATAAAAAACTACTAGAAAATGATGTCATAAATATTGGTAGCGATAAGTTAATGACGGTATTAGAATTAGCTAATTTGGTTTTAAAAATTACTAACAGTAAATCTACCATTGTTCATGTTCCAGCTCTTAAAGAAGGTGATATGACTCGCCGCCAGCCTGATAATACAAAAATGAAAGAAATTTTAGGAAGAGAATTGATCTCGGTAGAAGATGGAATTAAAAAAATGATAGCTAGCGAAAAGTACCGTAAATCAATTGGATTATAAGCTATGTGTGGTATTACAGGAATTGTTGGCCATCAAATAAATAATTCGAACAATCATTCTGCGATTAAAAAAATGAATGATGCTATTGCGCATCGTGGTCCAAATTCGGAAGGATTTTGGAATGATGAGCATTGCTTTTTTGGGCATCGTCGTTTATCCATTATTGATTTATCGGAAGCAGGAAATCAGCCGTTCCTATCTCAAGATAAACGTTATATTATGGTTTATAATGGTGAATTATACAACTATAAAGAGTTAAAGTTAGAGTTGCAAAGAGCAGAGCATGGCTCAAAAAACTTACCCTATATTTTTAAAACAAATACTGATACGGAAGTTATTTTAGCATCTTATTTGCGTTGGGGATTGGATTGTGTTAAACGTTTCAATGGCATGTTTGCTTTTGCTATTTGGGATACGGTTGATCAAAAGTTATTCATTGCTCGAGACAGAATGGGAATAAAACCATTGTATTATCAATTCAAAAATAATGTATTATTGTTTGCTTCAGAAATCAGAGCATTGATACATTCGGGATTAATTGATAAAAAAATCAATTTAAAATCGGTAGCGGAGTACATTCAATATACTACTGTTCATGCACCTAATACGATGATTCAGGATGTGTTTATGCTAATGCCTGGACATATTTTAGAGTTTGGAGTGACGAATTTCGAATTACGAATTCAACAATATTGGAACATCAACGATTTTGCTAGTTCAAAAAATAATAAATATACAGACGAATTAAGCTATAAAGAAACCTGCACTAAAGTTAATGAATTATTGACTGCTTCAGTTGAAAGACGCTTAGCGGCTGATGTGCCTTTTGGGGCGTTTTTATCAGGAGGTATTGACAGTAGTGCTATTGTTGGTTTAATGAGCAAAGTGTCTTCCGAAAAAGTACAAACCTTTAATGTGAGTTTTGATGAAGGAGAATTTACGGAAGCAAAATATGCCAAGCTAATTGCTAAAAAATTTAATACAGAACATCACGAAATAAAATTAACGCCCAATGATTTTTTAAAACACTTACCAGAGGCTTTAGTAGCGATGGATCATCCAAGTGGTGATGGACCGAATAGTTATATTGTTTCAAAAGCAACCAAAAATGCAGGTATCACCATGGCATTATCCGGGTTAGGAGGAGATGAGTTATTTGCAGGGTATGATATTTTTAAACGTTATTACGAATTAGAAAAAAAAGGTTGGTTAAATATTATTCCGGCAAAAGGTTTAGCAGGAAAACTATTAGCAGCTAAAAAGAAATCAGTTCAGGGAGATAAAACAGCTGAGATATTAGCTTTAGATACTATTAATGGTTTTAATGCATATCCCATTAATCGTAAATTATTTAATCAAAAAGATTACGCTGGTTTATTAAAAGAAAATTATAACACTGATAATTTTATTAAAAACGTCATCAAAAAAAGTGAAACAGATAAACAACATGTGTTAAGCAGAGTATCTTTATTTGAGATACAAACCTACATGCAAAATATTTTATTGCGTGATGCCGATCAAATGAGCATGGCGGTAGCTTTAGAAGTTCGCGTTCCATTTTTAGATTATCAATTAGTTGAATTTGCATTAAGTGTAAAAGACGAATACAAATATCCTCATACACAAAAGAAATTATTAGTAGATGCGTTAGGTGATTTATTGCCTGATAATATTGTGAATCGACCTAAAATGGGATTTGTTTTGCCATGGAAAAATTGGTTAAAAGAGGATTTAAAAGATTTTTGTGAAGAAAACATTGCTCAGTTTTCAAAACGATCATTTGTAAATAGAGAGGCTGTTTTGTTAATTTGGAATCGTTTTTTAAGTAATGACCCGAAAATTACATGGAGTAGGGTATGGCACTTAGTAGTTTTAAATAATTGGATAAATACACATCAAATTGACTGCTAAAAAAAACATATTAATTTTATGCGATTGGTTTCTGCCGGGCTATTTGGCAGGAGGACCTATTCAATCGATTGCAACACTTACCAAACAATTAGGTAATGATATTAATTTTAAAATTATTACCACGGATAGAGATTTTAAATCTAAAAAACCTTACGATCAGATTAAGGCTAATGAATGGATAACATTTGAAGGAAGAGCCGTATTTTATGTGAGTCCTAAGAATATGAATTCGGAATTTATTTTGAAACTAATTCAGGATACCCAACATGATTCCATTTATTTAAACAGTTTGTTTTCAAAGTTATTTGCTGTTGGTCCACTTAAATGGAAACAACAAGGGAAGATACAGTCAAAAATTATTTTAGCTCCTCGCGGCATGTTAGGAGATGGAGCACTTGCTATTAAAACGTTTAAGAAGCAATTGTTTTTAATGTATGCTAAAACCTTTGGTTTATTTAGACAGGTGTTTTGGCAATCTACTTCAGCTCAAGAAACTGCTGAAATTAAAAAACGGATTAGTATTAACGCTGACATTGTTGAAGTATCAAATTTACCGAATACCGCAAATGAAATAAAGTCAATAGAGAAAAAAAAAGGAGAATTGAGACTTTGTTTCATTTCTCGTATCTCCGAAAAAAAGAACTTGAATTTTGCAATTGATATTTTAAAGGAGATAAAAAACTTTAAAATCACATTTGATATTTTTGGACCCATTGAAGATGATGCTTATTGGATTGCTTGTAAGGAAAACGAAAAAGGATTGTCGCAGAATGTTAACTTTCAATATAAAGGTGTTTTAAAACCAACAGAGATTGGGAAAATAGTTTCTCAATATCATGCTTTGTTTTTGCCAACCCAAAATGAAAACTATGGGCATATTATTGTAGAAGCATTGCAGCATGCTCGTCCAGTCATTCTTTCAGACCAAACCCCTTGGAGACATTTACAAAGTGCATATGTGGGCTTTGATATTGCATTAAATGATAAAGCTAAATTTATTGAAGCCATTGCAATGTTGGTGAATTTAAGTCAATCAGAATTTGACGCTATGAGTAAGACTTGTATTTCTTATATTAATCATCAATTAAATATTGAAAAAATTAAAGCTCAGTACTTAGAACTTTTTAAATAATGAATCTATTTATAACAGGTATAGGAACTAACGTTGGTAAAACAGTTGTATCAGCTATTTTAACGGAAGCATTCCAGGCAGATTATTGGAAACCTATTCAAAGTGGAGTAGTGGATGGGAAAGATTCGGATACGGTTAAATCGCTTATCAGTAATACAAAAACAGTTTTTCATCCCGAAAAGTATTTGCTACAAGAACCCTTATCCCCTCATTTTGCAGCTAAGTTAGATGGTATAAAGATTGAATTAGATAAAATTCTATTACCTAAAACCGCCAATCATTTAATTATAGAAGGGGCTGGAGGCTTATTAGTCCCTATTAATGATACTCAATATGTGATTGATATAGCCAAGCAATTTGGATGCGAAATTGTATTAGTGATTTCAAGTTATTTAGGATGCATCAATCATTCTTTATTATCGATTGATTATTTGAAAAGAAATAACTTTAAAATTAAAGCAATGGTTTTTAATGGTGAATTTGAGTTAGAAGTTAAACAAGCAATTATTGCCAATGTTACCAATACATTAATATTTGATATTCCTAGTCTGAAAGACCTCTCAAAACAGTCTGTTTTTCAGATTTCATCCAAAATTAAGCCTCAAATTAGCTTATAAACAAGCCTTTTAATTCTCTTTTTCGCTAATGATTTGTATCTTTACAACTCTTAAAATAATCTATTATGATTAAGCCAATAAAATTAATTGAAGTTAAAAGTGAAATAGGAGCAGGTACTCGTGGTTCGAGTATGGGTGTGGATGCCATTAAAATAGCTGCCTTAGATTTTGGAAGTAATTTTTTTAAAAAATTTAAATCTGTTGAAGTTCCAAACGAAAATCACTTGTTATTAGAGCCTGTAGTAAACGATTACGCAAAACGTGTAAAAGGTATTTATGCTTTAAACGAACGTTTAGCTAACGAAATAAAAAAGACTTTATTAAAAGAAGAAGTACCTATTGTTTTAGCAGGCGATCATAGCTCCGCTTTAGGAACTATTAGTGGTATTAAAATGGCTTATCCAAACAAACGTATCGGGGTTATTTGGATTGATGCTCATGCTGATTTACATACACCTTACACAACACCAAGTGGTAATATGCATGGTATGCCAATTGCCTGCGTATTGGGAGAAGACAATAAAGAGCGTCAGCAAAATAAGCCTGATGATGAAACCATTGAATACTGGGAGAAATTAAAAGCATTAGGAGGTATTTCTCCTAAAATTAATTATAACGATTTGGTTTATATTGCGCTTCGTGATTTTGAACCACAGGAAGAATTTTTAATTAAAAAGAATAAAGTTCGCGTGTTTAACTTACAAGAAATTCGTAAGAAAGCCGTAGAACGTGTAGCGATTGAATCTTTAAACTACTTAGATCACTGTGATATTATTTACGTAAGTTTTGATGTAGATAGTATGGATAGCCGCATTAGTAGCGGTACAGGAACTCCAGTGCCAAATGGCATTACCGAAAAAGAAGCAGGAAATTTAATTTACTATATCATGCGTTCTAAAAAAATAGTGTGTTTTGAAATGGTAGAAATTAACCCAACACTTGATAAAGAAAATTTAATGGCAGAAAATGCTTTCGAAATTTTACAAAAAGCAACTAACCAATTAAATAACGATTTCTAGAAAAATAAAATATATAAGGTTTAAAAAGTTTAAAAGTTAAATATTTTAAACTTTCTAAACCTTTAAGCTTTCTAAATTTATAATGCACTCCCTAAAATCCATAAACGCTTATTTCATCAAGTACAAATGGCGTTTATTAATGGGAGCATTGTTTGTGGTACTTTCAACTATTTTCTCTATTTACCAAGGTGTTATTGTTAGAAATGCCACTAACGAAATTGTAGATTTAATTGCTAATCACAAAGCTGTAGATTCCTCAAAATTTATTGTGTTTGGCCTGACTTTATTAGGATTAGCTTTAACCAGCGGTTTTTTTTTGTTTTTAATGCGCCAAACCATTATTGTGATGAGTCGCCATATAGAGTTTGATCAAAAAAACGAATTATACAAACACTACCAAACGTTAGATGCTGCTTTTTATAAAAACAATAGCACAGGCGATTTAATGAATCGCATTAGTGAAGACGTTGGTAAAGTGCGCATGTATACTGGTCCCGCTATTATGTATTTAATTAATACATTTTCAACGGTAGTAATTGTTTTGGCATTTATGCTTAAAATAAATTGGCAATTAACCTTCTTGGTGTTTGCACCTTTGCCTTTTTTATCTGTTGTGATTTATAAAGTATCCGATTTAATTAATAAACGTAGTACGGTTGTTCAACAAGAATTATCGAAGCTAACTTCTCATGCGCAGGAAACGTTTTCGGCTATTCGTGTTATTAAAGCCTACGCTCGCGAAAAACATTACATCAATGAATTAGAAATATTAAACACGGATTTCAAAAAACATAATTTACGTTTAGCAATAGTAGAAGCTTTTTTTCAGCCAGTCATGGTATTAATGATTGGTGTAAGCGTTATTGCCACCGTTTGGTATGGCGGACATTTAGTTATTAATAAAACTATTGAGCCAGGAAATATCACTGAGTTTATTTTGTACGTATATAAATTAACCTGGCCATTTGCTTCTTTAGGTTGGGTAACGTCTTTAATTCAACGCGCGTCTGCTTCTCAAACACGTATCAATGAGTTTTTAAAAACAAAATCAAGTATCATTAATACTCCCGAAATTAAAACAAACATAGAAGGCGATATTGAATTTAAAAATGTTGGATTTACCTATACGGACAGTAAAATTGAAGCTTTAAAAAATTTAAATCTAAAAATAGAAAAAGGTAAAACCATTGGTATAAAAGGACAAATAGGAATAGGAAAGTCCACCATTGCTAATTTAATGACACGCTTATACGATACCACTTCTGGAGAAATTTATTTAGATGGACGACCTATTAAGAAATACGATGTGTTTGCGTTGCGTAAAAGTATTGGTTATGTGCCTCAAGAAGTATTTTTGTTTTCAGATTCCATTCGTAATAACATTGCTTTCTCAACCAATCATGATTATACTGAACAAGAAGTAATACAAGCCGCTAAAGATGCAGGTGTGTATGATAATATCATGGCTTTTCCTGAAGGTTTTGATACCGTAGTAGGCGAAAGAGGTGTGACTTTATCGGGCGGACAAAAACAGCGTATTTCAATTGCACGCGCTATTATCGCTAAACCTCAAATTTTAATTTTTGATGATTGCTTATCCGCTGTGGATGTAGAAACTGAAGAATTGATTTTAAATAATTTGAAATCGATTATGAAAGATAAAACGACGATTATTATCAGTCACCGGGATTCTGCTTTACGTTATGCAGATAAAGTGGTTGAACTTTAGTTTTTGTAACTACTTATACCATGTTACGTAACGGTTTTTATGTTGCAGTGTCACTAATAAACCCCTCTTTATTTATTCCATTATCTTCAAATAGCTTGTCTAATTTTTTAAAGTCAAAGTAGTCGTTGCAATGAGTGTCAAACGCAATAGAGGAATGAAAAAGTTATATTTCAGATTGTATTTTGTCATTGCATAGTTGTTGCACAAAAATGGCAAATAGCTTATAGGAAACATTTTATGATTCTTATATTGCTAATTTTGCAATATTAACCCAGTTTTTTGGTTTCTATTGTTTTCCATAAATATATAAATTTCTACCCCAACATCTCTAAAAACTCATCTTCTTTAATCATCTTCACGCCCAACGATTCAGCTTTCTTTAATTTTTCTGGCCCCATATTGTCGCCTGCTAAAACAAAGCTTGTTTTTTTAGAGATAGAACCTGAGTTTTTGCCGCCATGTAGTTCAATCATTTCCTTGTATTGGTCGCGGCTATGTTTGGCAAATACTCCACTAATCACAAAGGTTAAATCTTTTAATTTATCACTGCCGCCTTGTTGTTGTTCTTCGCTTAATTCAAATTGTAAACCAGCGGCTTTTAATTTTTCAATAATGGCTTTATTTTTTTCATTACTAAAAAAGTCGTGTAAGCTAATGGTAATAATTTCTCCTACTTCGTCAATGGCTAATAATTCTTCTTTGGTAGAGTGTATTAAAACATCCAAGGTCTTTACTTTCTTAGCAATTTTTTTAGCGGTGGTTTCTCCCACATGTCTAATACCAATGGCATAGAGTACACGTTCAAAAGGCACTTGTTTGCTAGCATCTAAACCTTCTATTAAATTATTAGCTGATTTTTCGGCCAAGCGTTCTAATGGCAAAAGCTGTTCTTTTTTTAAATCGTATAAGTCTGCAATGTTTTTTACTAAGCCGGCTTTAAATAATTGCACAATGGTTTCGCCACCTAAGCTGTCAATATTCATGGCTTTGCGAGACACAAAATGTTCCATTTTTCCAATCACTTGTGGTGGACATTCATTTTCATTCGGACAAAAATGATTGGCTTCACCTTCGTTACGTTGCAGTTCGGTATTGCATTCGGGGCATTGCGTAATGTAATGCGTTGGTTGAGAGTCTGCTTTACGTTTGCTTAAATCAACACCAATAATTTTAGGAATAATTTCCCCACCTTTTTCTACAAACACCATGTCTCCAAGGCGGACATCTAATTTTTCAATAATATCGGCATTGTGCAAAGAAGCTCTTTTTACCGTTGTTCCTCCAAGTTGAACAGGTTGCAAATTAGCAACTGGTGTAATCGCACCTGTGCGTCCTACTTGGTAAGCAATGCTTAGTAATTCGGTACTTACTTGCTCGGCTTTAAATTTATAAGCAATTGCCCAACGTGGCGATTTAGCTGTGAATCCTAAATTTTGTTGTTGATTGTAACTGTTTACTTTAATAACAATACCATCAATATCATAAGGTAGTTTAAAACGTTCTTTATCCCAATGATTAATAAAATTAATTACTTCGTTAATGCCGCTGCATAATTTAGCGTCTTCCGAAATTTTAAAACCCCACGATTTGGCAGCATGCATATTATCAAAATGTGATTGATGTGGTAAGTTTTCTCCTAACACATAATACAAAAAGCAATCTAACTTACGTTTAGCAGTTTGCACCGAATCTTGCATTTTCATGCTACCCGAAGCAGCATTACGAGGATTTGCCATCAAGGCATCACCAATTTCTTCTCGTTCTTTATTAATGGCATCAAACACGGGGCGCGGCATAAATACTTCGCCTCGTATTTCAAATTTTTCAGGATAATTACCTTTTAATTGTAATGGAATGGATTTAATGGTTTTGGCATTGGTGGTCACATCATCACCTTGCACACCATCGCCACGAGTAATAGCCTGTGTTAATTTACCATTCTCATAAATTAAACTAATAGATAAGCCATCAAATTTTAATTCGCACACGTAGTCAATGCCTTCATCAAACAATCCCCCAATGGCAGTAATGCCTAAGCCTTCTCGCACACGTCGGTCAAAGTCTAGTAAATCTTCTTGATTGTAACTATTGCTTAAGGATAACATCGCATATTGATGTTTTACCGATTTGAATTCTTTGGTAATTTGTCCACCAACACGTTGGCTAGGGGAGTTAGGCGATAAAAATTCAGGAAACTGTTTTTCTAAAGCCATCAATTCTTCCAATAACTGATCAAAATCATAATCGCTAATAGTTGGGTTATCAAGCACGTAATAGTTGTAATTGTGTTGTTCTAATAGCTTAGATAGGACTTGGATTTTATGTTGTGCTTCCGTAGGAGTCATATAGTTTGTAATTCTTTAACAAATTTGTTATTTTTGAGTAAGAATACATTATAAATTTGTCAGTAGAAATTAACAGGTTTTGAAAAAGAATTTTTCTAAAATATTTATAGCATTTGTAGCCATCGTTTACGTGTTGTCTACGTTTGGTGTATCTGTTTTTTCTCATTATTGTGGAGGAGAGTTAGAGAAGGTGACGTTATTTTCTAAAACTAAATCTTGTTGTGGTGTAGAAGAAGAAGCGGCAATGACCGATGATGGTTGTTGCAAGAATGAGTTGGTTCATGTGTCGTTTCAAAAAGACTTTACATTTTACACTTTACTTAATTCTATTAAGGCTCCAATACATGGGTTATTTATTGTAAGACCTGATTTTAACTTAGCTCCTTTAATAAGTTTTATTACCGATTTTTCATCAATCGATAGAAAAGTTCATCCACCCAATTTGGTTCAGCAAGATATTGTTGAATGCAGCGTCATTAGAGTTTGATAATAGTTATTAGGATTTTCCTTATTCAACTTATTTATTAAATTTTAATTATATCATTAAATGAAATCAATTATCATATTATGTATTGGGCTAATCTTTTCTTTAAAGATTCAGGCGCAATCAACAGTAACCACATCCACTATATCCGTAAAAGGAAATTGTGGGGAATGCAAAGAACGTATAGAAAATGCTGCGGACATCAAAGGCGTTAAAAATGCGATTTGGAAAGAAGAAACTCAAATTTTGACAGTAATTTTTGATTCAAAAAAAGTGACTCTTGAGCAAATAGAAAAAACTATTGCAAAATCAGGACACGAAACAGTAAATCAAAAAGCAGATTCGTCAGCTTATAATACTTTGCCTTCTTGTTGCAAATATCAATCAACGGATTGTAAGAAAAAATAATAATCATGAATAAGTTATTATTAGCTCTTTTTGGGCTTGTTTTGTCATTACCTAGTTTTGCGCAAGTAAAAGGCAGAGTTGTGGAGATTTCGCAAAACAAGAAAGATACTTCGGCACTTCCTGGCGTAAACGTATTTTGGTTGAATACATCTATAGGTTCTGCAACAGATGTGAATGGCTTATTTTCTATACCATCAACCACCGAAACCAATCGTTTAATTATAACCGCAGTGGGTTATAAGAGCGATACCATAGCGATTAAAGACACTACTAAGTTTTTATCCATCAGATTAAAAGGTGGAGTAGAGTTAAATGAAGTGGAAGTGGTTTATCAATCTTCTGGAACAGAAATTTCATACATGAATGCTATTAAAATTGAAACCTTGAATGAGCATTCATTGATGAAAGCGGCTTGCTGTAATTTATCTGAGAGTTTTGAAACCAATCCAAGCGTGGATGTGAACTTTGCAGATGCAGTAACTGGAACCAAACAAATTCAAATGTTGGGCTTATCTGGTCAGTATGCTCAAATTACTAAAGAAAATATGCCTTACATGCGCGGTTTAGCAAATGGTTATGGTTTAAGTTTTATTCCTGGGACTTGGATTCAATCCATTCAATTAAGTAAAGGTGCAGGATCTGTGATTAATGGTTATGAGAGCTTTACAGGACAAATTAATACCGAATTGCAAAACCCAGAAATGTCAGATCGTTTAAACTTTAATACATATGTGAATCAAAATGCACGTAACGAATATAATTTAAACGTGAAGCATCGTTTTAATGAAAAATTTGCGGTTGGATTATTAACCCATGCAAATTTTAATCCTTTGAAAGAAGATATGAATCACGATGGTTTTTTGGATATTCCAAATGGTAAACAATATAATGTGATGAATAAGTATAGCTACAATACTGGCAAAGGTTTTGAGGCACAATTTGGCGGAAGTTATTTGATAGATGAAAGAAATGGTGGACAAACACATCCTTCCATTCAAACGGATACTGTTGTTCATACACCTTCTCATTCTTATATCGTAAGTGACACTTTGCCGCTTTATACGATTGGAATAAAAAATACAAAATGGGAACTGTATAGTAAAACAGGATTTGTGTTCAGGAAGAAACCTGGAACAAGTATGGGCTTACAGTTATCATACTTAAATCATGATCAACACAATACCTATGGTTTAAATACATATACTGGTTTACAAAAAACATTTTACGCCAATTATATTTTTCAGGGAATCATTAAAACTACCGATAATACTTATAAATTGGGAGCGAGTTATTTAGATGATAATGTTAATGAAACCTATCGTTTATTTAAATTTAACCGCAACGAAAAAGTAGGTGGTGCTTTTGCAGAGTTTGCTCACAACACAGGCGAAAAAGTTAATGTGGTAGCAGGTATAAGAGCAGATTACCATAACTACTATGGATTGTTTTTCACACCGCGTTTGCACCTGCGTTATGCACTAAAAGGTAGTAAAACCGTTTTTAGAACTAGCGGGGGTAGAGCTTTAAAAACAGCGAATGTATTTGCAGAGAATACGCCTTTAATGGCAACGTCAAGAAATTGGATTATTAAACCAAGTGATTTAACGATGCCTTATGGCTTAAAGCCAGAAACAGGCTGGAACTACGGATTTAATTTCACTCAAAAAATGAAGTTGAATTATAAAGATGCTTATGTAACAGTTGATTTATATCGTACCGATTTTACACAACAGGTAGTAGTTGATGTGGATAATAATACACAAGAAGTTTCTTTTTATAACTTAAACGGACCATCTTTTTCAAACACCGCGCAAGTGGAGTTTGGTTGGGAAATTCGTAAACGTTTGAATGTAAAAACAGCTTACCGTTATGTAGATACAAAAGTAAATTATCAAACAGGTTTGCTTCAAAAAGCATTAGTGTCGATGCACAGAACGTTTATTAATATTGGTTATGAAACTAAAAACAAACATTGGCTATTTGATGCAACCTTGCAATACAATGGTAAAAAACGGTTACCAAGTACTCGCAATAATCCTGAAGCATATCAGCGAGCTGAGTATTCGCCTAATTTTTATAATGTGTTAGCGCAAATAACTTATATGGCAAAAATTAAGCGTGCCGATTTTCATGTGTATGTTGGTGTAGAAAATGCAATGGATTACAAACAAGCTAATCCCATAGTAGCAAGCGATGCACCATTTAATAAATACTTTGATGCTAGTATGGTGTGGGGACCAATTTATGGTAGAATGCTATATGCAGGATTGAGATTTAAGATTAAGTAATCTAATGCCTTCTCTTTTTTGGTTTTTTATTAAAAGTAGGGCAGGTATCACAATGATTTTTGCCTCTAAATATATAACAACTTGATAACAGTAATGAACTTGTTATAGCTATAATTAGGACGTATAAATATGATTTTTTCATTTATCTTTACAAAGATAAAAAAATAGACATAATAATCTCTATATGAACTCAAAAGAGCAATTTTTAAAAGAAGAATATATTCCTTTATTACAGCAATTATCGGATAATGAAGTTGGTTTATGGGGCGTTTTATCTCCACAAGGCATGATAGAGCATATGACCGATTCTTTTGCCAATGCACACGGAAGAATTAAATTACCTGCTCAGACACCCGAAGCTATTTTGCCTAAAGTAAGAGCCTTTGCATTAAGCGAAACTCCTTTTAAAGAAAATACTAAAAATGTATTGATGAGCGAGGAGCCAGCGCCTATAAGAAACCATTCGATAACAGAAGCGATTTGGGAGCTTGAAAAAGAAATAAAAGCATTTATGGAGTTTTATAAATCAAACCCTGATTCTAAAAATTTAAACCCATTTTTTGGTGAGTTTAATTACGAAGAGTGGCTGCATTTATTGCACAAGCATGCCAATCACCATTTAAAACAATTCAATTTATTATAAGTATGGATCATCACAGAGGAAGAAATAATAGAAATAGTGAAGAGAATTTAGAGAATTTAATTTTTGGTACACGTGCTGTTATTGAAGCCATTAGCGCAGGAAAAGAAATTGATAAAATCATAATTCAAAAAGGCTTATCTAATCAATTGTATAGCGAATTACGTAAAGCAATTAAGGATTTAGATATTCCTATTCAAATTGTACCGCCAGAAAAAATTAATCGCATCACTTCTAAAAATCATCAAGGGGTTTTAGCATTTGTCTCTCAAATTACTTATTACGAAGTAGAAGATTTATTAGCTGATGTTTTTGAAAAAGGAAAAACACCTTTAGTGTTAATTTTAGATAGAATTACCGACGTTCGTAATTTTGGAGCCATTGCTCGTAGTGCTGATTGTGCAGGAGTTGATTTTATTGTCATTCCAAGTAGAGGAGCAGCACAGATAAATGCAGATGCGGTTAAGACAAGTGCAGGTGCTTTAAACAGAATGAAAGTTTGCCGAGTAGATAATTTAAAAAATAGCATTGAGTATTTAAAAGAATCGGGCTTGCAAATTATTGCTTGTCACGAAAAAACAACGAGCTACCATTTTAATGCCGATTTAACAAAACCATCAGCAATCATTATGGGTTCTGAAGAGAATGGTATTTCAAACGAATACTTAAAACGTAGTGATATGCAAGTAAAGATACCAATGGTTGGAAATATTGCTTCGTTAAACGTTTCGGTAGCAACTGGTATTATCTTATTTGAGGCAGTTAAACAAAGATTATAAGAATTATTAGTTAACTGAAAATTTAATAAATATCTCATCATGAAAAAAAAGATACTTAAAAGATTAATCATCAGTTTACTCTTAGTTCCTATTTTATTAATAGTTATTGTTGTTTCTATATTGTATTCTAATCAAAAAACAATAGTTAATTCATTAATTGAACGAGTTAATTTAGATTTTAACGGACGTATTCAAATTGAAGATAGTCACATAGATCCTTTTGCCAATTTTCCCTATATATCAATTGATTTAGAAAGATTAAGAATTTTTGAAACAAAGGATAACGCCTTGAGTCCAATTGTTGATGTGAAGGATTTGTATATAGGTTTTGATATATTTAATCTATTACAAGGAAAAAAAGACATCAAATTAATTAAGTTAAAAAACGGAGAGATTCATTTAGTCCAAAAGCTAGATGGTAAATTAAACATTGTTAATGCTTTTCAGTCGTTAAAGCCATCAGATAAAGAAGCGGAAGCGCTTCATTTGAGTTTAAGCTCTATTTTACTTGAAGATATTGATTTAACTAAAATTAATGAAGAAGGGAAATTGTTAATTGAAACTTATATTTCTTCTGCTAAAACAAAATTCAGCACTTCTCCCGAGAAAATAGGAATTGGTGTAGATGCTACAGCAACTTTAAATATTATTCAAAATAATGATACTACATTTTTTAAACACAAACATATTCATATTGCTTCAGAGTTTAATTATTATATAAAAGAAAATAAAATTGTAATTAACCCTACTGAATTAAAATTAGAACATGCCTTTTTTGGAATTGAAGGGAATGTTGATTTTGATAATAATATTTTTGTGGATATTAAAATTAAAGGAGATAAACCCAATTTTGATTTGTTTACTGCTTTTGCTCCAGAAGAATTAGCTCCTACGTTAAATAAATATGATAATAAAGGTAAAATATTTTTTAATGCCACTCTTTATGGAGATGTTTCAAATGGAAAAAAACCGCTGATAAATGTTGATTTTGGGTGTGAAAATGCTTTTTTAAAAAATACGGAAACAAATAAACGATTAGATGATTTGAATTTTAAAGCTCATTTTACAAATGGTGCAGCAAGAGATTTATCAACGATGGAGTTCTCTTTAACAGACTTTACATCTCGTCCTGAAGCTGGAGTTTTTAAAGGGCATTTAATAGTAAAAAACTTTAATGAACCAGAAATAGATACTAAAATTATATCAGATTTTGATTTAGATTTTTTATCAAAATTTATTGGCATAAAGGGATTAATGGATTTAAAGGGTAAAGTAAAATTGACGATGAATTTTAAAGATATTATTGATTTAAATCATCCGGAAAAATCTATAGAGAAATTAAATGAATCGTATTTTACCGAGTTAATTGTAAGTAATTTAAGTTTTAAATCCAATGATTTTCATTTACCTATCAAAAATTTAAACATAAATGCTACACTCGAAGGGCATGAAGCTAAAATAAAACAGTTTAATTTATTAGTTGGTAATTCAGATATTTCTATAAAAGGTAGCATAAGTGATTTACCTGCAATTATACATCATACAAAAGATTTAGTTAATTCTGATTTAGAAATAAAATCAAAATTTTTAGATATTAATGAATTAACGACTACAAAAACAAAAAAAGGTGTTGACGAACAAATTGATAATTTAAGTATGAAATTTAAATTTAAAAGTTCAGCAAGAGCATTTACCGAATCGCCTAATCTTCCTGTTGGTGAATTTTTTATAGAAGATTTATATGCTAAATTTAAACATTATCCTCATATTCTTCATGACTTTCATGCTGATTTATATATTGATTCGACAAATTTTAGAATTTTAGATTTTACTGGAATGATTGATAAGAGTGATTTTCATTTTTCAGGTAAACTAAATAATTATGATTTATGGTTTAATAATAAACCCAAAGGAGATACAGAAATTGATTTTAATTTGTCGTCTAATTTATTGCAATTACACGATGTGTTTTCATACAAAGGCGAAAATTATGTCCCTGAAGATTATCGTCATGAAGAAATTAAAAATTTTAAATTTCATGGAAATGCAAAACTTCATTTTAATGAAAAATTTCATTCTGTTGATTTAGACCTAGACCAATTTACTGCTCTAATGAAAATGCATCATTTTAAATTTGAAAAATTTAACGGACGTTTTCATTACGAAGACGACCACATCATGGTGCAACACTTTTCGGGAAATCTTGGTAAAAGTAATTTCATAATCGATATGAATTATTATTTAGGTAAAGACTTAACTATCAAAAAAAGAGATAATCATTTTGGGATTGTTTCAACTCATTTAGATTTTGATGAGTTATTTATGTTTAATCCAGGTAAATCTGATACCCAAAATTTTACTGCGGAGCATGAAAAAGGATTTAATATCTATGAACTTCCTTTTACTGATATGACTTTTGATCTCAACATCAAACATTTAAATTACCACAGATATTTAATTAATAACTTTAAGGGTAAACTCAAAACTACTCAAAATCATTATGTATACATTGATACTTTACATTTAGAAGCTGCTGGTGGTAAAATAGAAATGAGTGGTTATTTTAATGGCTCAAATAAAGATAAAATTTACTTTTCGCCTAAGTTAAAACTTGAGAAAATTAATTTAGATAAGTTGTTATTTAAGTTTGAAAATTTTGGACAAGATCATTTAGTGTCTGAAAATATTCATGGACAATTTTCAGGATTAATTTCAGGTAATATTAGAATGCACCGAGATTTAATTCCTATTATAAATGAATCAGAGGTTCATATGGATGTGGAAGTATTAAATGGTAAACTCGAAAATTATGCGCCATTAAAATCTTTAGCTGATTTTTTTAGTGATAAAAATGTATCAAAAATATTATTTGATACGTTGCAAAACCATATTGATTTAAATAAAGGTATCATGTCTTTTCCTAGAATGACAATCAACTCATCTTTAGGTTTTTTAGATATTTCTGGAAAACATGACTTAAATGGCACGATGGATTATTACTTTAAAATTCCTATGAAATTGGTGACTTCTGTTGCTAAAAATAAATTATTCGGTGCTTCAAAAACTAATGAAGTAAATCCTGAGCAAGAAGACGAAATTCAATACAAAGACGAATCGAAAAAAATTAAGTATGTAAACTTAAAAATTTCGGGTACAACAGATAATATGAAAATTGTACTTGGTAAAAAATAACTATTTTTTTGAAAACAATTGAAGAAATAAAGGATAGAGAGTTAATTAAAGAGTGTATCTTTAAAACTTCACGTTCAGGCGGTGCTGGTGGGCAAAATGTAAATAAAGTTGAATCAAAAGTTGAATTATGGTTTAATATTTCGGAGTCTGAAAAATTAACAGAAGAAGAGAAAATGATATTGCTTTATAAGTTGCATAAGAAGCTGGAAAAAGAAACAACGATTCATTTGCAAGAACAAACCGACAGAACACAATTAAAAAATAAAGAGTTGCTTAAAGATAAATTTTATAAATTAATTCTTCAAGGATTTAAAGTTTCAAAGCCACGAAAACCAACAAAAGTTAGCAAGGCGGTTAAAGCAAAGAGATTAGATAATAAGAAGGCTAAAAGTGAAACGAAACAATTACGAAGAAAAATAACTTAGAAATATGTTTTAAATTATTGAGGACAAAAACAACTCAAAACTTATAACTCAAAACTCATAACTAAATAAATTATGCCAAAAATATTAATTATAGACGACGAGAAGGCTATTCGCAGAACCATAAAAGAAATTTTAGAATTTGAAAAATATACGGTAGACGAAGCTGAGGATGGTCAGCAGGGATTAGAAATGGCTTTAAAAGGTCATTACGATGTTGTTTTGAGTGATATTAAAATGCCGAAATTAGACGGTAATGAATTATTGAATAAGCTAATGGCGCATGGAACCGAGTCATCATTAATTATGATGAGTGGCCACGGCAATATTGAAAATGCAGTGGATGCTGTTAAAAAAGGAGCGTTTGATTATTTGTCAAAACCAATTGACTTAAATCGCTTATTGGTAACAATTCGAAACGCTATGCATAAATCTACTTTAGTAGTTGAAACCAAAATTTTAAAGAAAAAAATAGGAAAAACGTATCAAATGATTGGAAATTCGTTAGCGCTAAATAATATTCGCGATATGATTGATAAAGTTGCTCCAACTGATGCGCGTGTCTTAATTACAGGAAGTAATGGCAGTGGAAAAGAATTGGTTGCTCGCGAAATCCATAATAAAAGTAGCAGAGCTAATGCTCCATTGATTGAAGTAAATTGTGCAGCAATCCCAAGCGAATTAATAGAAAGCGAATTGTTTGGACACGAAAAAGGTGCTTTTACAAGTGCTATTGCAACCCGTAAAGGAAAATTTGAATTAGCCGAAGGCGGTACAATCTTTTTAGATGAAATTGGAGATATGAGCTTATCTGCTCAAGCAAAAGTATTGCGAGCCTTACAAGAAAATAAAATTACAAGGGTAGGTGGTGATAAAGAAATTAAGGTCGACGTTAGAATTATTGCAGCAACTAATAAAGATTTAAAAAAACAAATTGAAAAAGGTGAGTTTAGAGAAGATTTATTTCATCGCTTAAGTGTTATTCCTATCCAAGTTCCTTCATTGAACGAAAGGAAAGAAGATATTCCATTACTAACCGAACATTTTGTTAATTTAATTTGTGCTGATTATGGAATGCCTATTAAAACAATCACCAAAGATGCTATTAAGGTTTTACAACAAAAAGATTGGACAGGTAATATTCGTGAATTTAGGAATGTAATTGAGCGTTTAATTATTTTGTGCGGAAAAGAAATTAACGATAAAGATGTGAAGCAATTTGCTTAAATAAAGAATGAAGTTATTGGTTTTTAGTTGTTGGAAAAGTATTATTGTAACTCAAACAACCAAAAACAAATATCAAACAACTTAATAAAATGAACAAAACAACCGAAGCCGATTCATATTATAATAATTTGGAGACCATGAGTGTTCAGGAATTATTAATGAACATGAATAAAGAAGATAAATCAGTCCCCTTAGCTGTTGAAAAAGCAATTCCTCAAATTGAGAAATTAGTGGACGTGATTGTTTCTAAAATGCAACAAGGAGGACGCCTATTTTATATGGGAGCAGGCACAAGCGGACGATTAGGAATATTGGATGCAAGCGAATGTCCACCAACCTATGGTATAGCTCAAGGAATTGTGTCGGGTTTAATTGCAGGTGGCGACACCGCTATTAGAAAGGCCGTTGAGTTTGCAGAAGATGATGTAAACCAAGGCTGGGCAGATCTACAAGAGTATAAAATTACTACAAACGATGTTGTGGTTGGAATTGCAGCTTCAGGAGCAACACCTTATGTGATTGGTGCATTAGAAACATGCAATAAAAATAATATTGAAACTGGTTGTATTGTTTGTAATAACGGTTCACCAGTTGCTGCAGTATCTAAATTTCCAGTTGAAGTTGTTGTTGGTCCAGAGTTCGTAACTGGTTCAACAAGAATGAAATCGGGTACTGCTCAAAAGTTGGTATTGAATATGATTTCAACATCTGCGATGATTAAATTAGGACGCGTAAAGGGAAATAAAATGGTGGACATGCAATTGAGTAATGATAAACTAGTAGATAGAGGTACTAAAATGGTAATGAAAAATACTGGCTTAGAAGATTATGAAATTGCCAAAGCATTATTATTAAAACATGGTAGCGTGAGAAAAGCAACAGAGAGTTTAGGTAAATAATGCCAGAACAAAAAAATAATCCACTACACGGTAAAACACTGCAAATGATTTTAGAACATTTGGTGCAACATTACCGTTGGGATGGATTAGCTTATCATGTTGATATTAATTGTTTTAAATCAAATCCAAGTATAAAATCGAGTTTAACGTTTTTACGTAAAACACCCTGGGCGCGCAAAAAAGTGGAAGATTTGTACGTAGATTTAATAAATTCTTAATCAAACATTTCTCGTTAAAAGTTTTATCTTTGGAAACATTATTTTCTTTTAATTGTATTATATACAGAAAACTAAAAACCAATAAAACTATGTTATTAAACAAACTAAAAACGATTACAGGAGCAATTGCCATTGCAGCTCTTACAACAACATCTTTAAGCGCACAATTAAAAGTGCCAGCTCCAAGTCCATTACAAACAGTAAAACAAGCTTTTGCTTTATCTGATATTACGATTGAATATTCTCGTCCAAGTGCAAAAGGTCGTGTTGTTTATGGCGATGTGGTTTCTTTTGGAAAAGTATGGCGTACAGGTGCAAATGGTGCTACTAAAATCACATTTGGTGAAGATGTAAAAGTAGAAGGTACAGAAGTAAAAGCGGGTACTTATGCTTTATATTCAGTTCCTAATAAAGACAGTTGGGAATTAATGTTATATAAAGATTTAACATTAGGTGGTAATGTTGCTGATTATAAAAAAGAAGATGAAGTATTACGTTTTACTGTAAAACCAACAGCTTTAACTGAGAAAGTAGAAACGTTTGAAATTAATGTAGCGGATATTACTTCTACTTCAGCTAACATCGAATTATCTTGGGAAAAAACTCGTGTGGCTTTTAAAGTAACGGCTGATATTGATTCTAAAATCATGAAAACAATTGAGTCAACAGTTGTTAAAGATACACGTCCTTATTACCAAGCAGCTTCTTATTATTATGAAAATGATAAAGATTTGAAATTAGCGAATGAGTGGATTGACAGAGCAATTGCAAATAATCCTAAAGCATATTGGGTAGTTTTATTGAAAGCAAAAATCCAATTTAAAGCAAAAGATTTAAAAGGTGCTGCAGTTACTGCTGAACAAGCAAAAGTTTTAGCAACAGCAGATCAAGATGATGCTTACGTTAAAATGGCAGATAAAATTATTGCAGATTGCAAAAAATAATTTAGAGTTTTGTAATTCAAAAGTCCTATCGGTAACGGTAGGACTTTTTTTGTTTTAGGATTTTTAGATTATTTGGGCGTGCCCCTTAAAGAGGCAGCGGGTCGTGCTTTTCGCTACAATCTTATTGGCAGCTTCGAGTCATGCTTAGGCGTGATCAGCCACCAATAAGGATTTACGCTTCTCCCGATAGCTATCGGGATACTCACGCAAATTATTTTAATTGAAATCAGTTTGCGTGAAGGATAGAACGGAAATCCTTTTATGTAACGAAGTGAAGTAAAAGATTGGAGTGATAGCCTGACCGCTTTTCGCGGGCACGCCCAAATTATTACACAACCTTTCTTTTATTTAAAATCAACTGAATAATATATGCCAATGCCATTACTAATAAGCATCCAATCACGTTTAACCACAAGAAGGCAGTTAAATCCGTTATCCAGGCGTATACAATAAATCCTTCGGCAAACAAAGCCGCATAAAAAACGGATGTTCCGCTAATACGTTTCATATAAAAGGCGACTAAGAAAATGCCTAGAATGGTTCCGTAAAATAAAGAACCTAAAATGTTAACGGCTTCAATTAAATTACCAACTCGGCTGGCATAAAAAGCCACCATAATACAAAACAAACCCCAGATAACAGTTGTCCAACGCGATGCCGATAAGTAAGATTTGTCTGTTTCTTCTTTTTTAAATAAGCGTTTATAAAAATCAATAATGGTGGTTGATGCCAATGAATTTAAGCCGCTAGCCATAGAGCCCATAGATGCTAAAAAGATGATAGCAATCAATAACCCAACCACACCAATTGGCAATTGTGTGGTAATGAAATTTAAAAAAATATAGTTTGTATCATTCACGTCCGCTTTCGGATTATTTTTTTGCATTAAAGCAGTTGCTTCTTTTCTAATCGCATTACTTTTTTTATCAGCTGCTTGCACGTTTGTTCTTGCTGTATTAATAGCTTGCTCATCCTCACTGTGAATGGCTTCTATAAGCTTATTGACTTCAACTTGTTTTTCGGTATGAGCTAAAACATAGGCTTTTTCTAATGCTTTAAAATCTACTTTGTATTCACTGTTTTGGATGCTACTTACTTCTACTTTATTAAAAAAGATGGGCGATTGATGAAACTGGTAAAATGTAAAAACGAGTACGCCAATTAATAAAATAAAAAACTGCATTGGTATTTTTACCAAGCCATTCATCACCAAACCTAAACGACTTTGTGCAATAGATTTACCTGTTAAATAGCGTCCAACTTGAGATTGGTCGGTTCCAAAATAAGACAATTGTAAAAAGAAACCGCCAATAATTCCCGACCAAATATTGTATTTATTATTCACATCAAATTTGGTATCAATAGCGTTGAGTTTATCCATTTTACCAGCAATGTGTAAAGCGTCACTAAAACTCACGTTATCAGGTAATAAATGAACGACCATGTAAGCGGCTAAAAATAAACCGGCAAAAATCACACTCATTTGAAACAGTTGTGTGTAGGATACCGCTTTTGCTCCACCATAAACGGTGTAGGCGATTACAATGAGTCCATTTAAAACAATGGTATAGTTAACGTCAATATTTAAAATGGTAGATAAAATAATAGCTGGTGCATAAATGGTAATCCCAGTGGAGAGACCGCGTTGCAATAAAAATAAAAAGGCAGTGAGTGTTCGTGTTTTATTATCAAAACGTTTTTCTAAAAATTCGTAAGCCGTAAAAACATTGAGTTTATGAAAAATAGGAATAAAGGTAATACAGAGTACAACCATAGCTAATGGTAAACCAAAGTAAAATTGTACAAATCGTAAACCGTCAGTATAGCCTTGTCCAGGAGCAGATAAAAAGGTAATAGCGCTAGCTTGAGTAGCCATAACGGATAAACCAACATGATACCAAGGTAATTGTCTATCTGCTAATAAATAGCCTTCAATGTTTTTTGTATGGCGGCTCTTCCAAACACCGTAACCAACGATGGATAAAAGTGTGATACTTAATATGATCCAATCAATAAAACTCATTTATATTGTTGAGTGAAAAAGTAAAGCGAAACAATAACAGCAACTAATACGCCAATAACCAAAGCATAAACATTACGCCATGATTTTAGGATTGGTGATTTTTCTTCTTCTAGTTTATTCATTGGTTAAATAGAGACGCGGATAAAACTGATTTGGCTGATTCTCACAGATTTTCTTTGTTGTAGTTAATGGATTTATTTGTGTTTAGTTGGTAAATGTGAATTTTTTATTGTCGTTTGTAAACACTTTTCTTTTGAATGCCGCTCGTTTACCAAAATTAAATAATAAGCCAACTTCTATGCTTGTTGCTTTAAGGTAATTAAATAATTGAACTTCGTGTTCTGGTACTAACGCTTCACAAGATTTTAGTTCTAAAATGATTTTATCTTCTACTATGATGTCTGCAAAATATTCACCAATTATTGAATCTTTAAAGTGAACTTTGACGATTTTTTGAGATTCAACTTTAAAACCTCTACTTTTTAATTCAATAAGCATGGCGTTTTCGTATACTTTTTCTAAAAATCCAAAACCGAGTTCATTGTATACAAAATAATATGCACTGATTATTTCCTCAGTTATATCTTTATGTAATAATGATTCTGAATTATTTTTATCAGTATTCATTTAATGTTTTTTAAATTTTTATATACGTTCTAGTATTACTTTCTTAATTTACTCTATAATTTTCATCCGCATTAATCTGCTTTATCCGCTCAATTCGTGTTCCATTTAAACCAACTACTGCTTATTTTCTGGTAAACTCAATAAATTTACAAATAAACGGTAAGCGCCAGGAATACCAGCTGGTAGCTCTCTAAAAAAAACTAAACCTGTGTACACAAAATTGCCTTTGCCATATTTGCCAATAATTAAACTACCATCGCTTGCTTTTTCATTAGGGTCTTTCATACTAAAAATAGTTTCGTATTGCTTATCAATTTCAGTGGCAAAATAAATGCCTCGTTCTTGAATCCAGCCATCAAAATCTTTTTGAGTAATTTGATTTGGAAAGTTTAACGCCGAATGCTTCTCGTTACTAAACACAATGTTTGCTTTTTCATCCGTTACTCTGTCTCTTGAAATAGTGAAAGGGTAAGGGCCAATATTAGCCTTTACTGGACCAATGCGGTTATTTGTATTGTATTGAACAATTAAATTACCACCATTTTTCACGTATTCCATTAGTTTGGTATAGTGCACTTGTAATCTATCATTGGTGTTATAAGCACGAACGCCAGACACGATAGCATTGAATTGAGATAGATTTCCATTACTCAATAACTCGTCAGTTAAAATTGTTACATTATAACCAATTTGTTTTAATGCAGCTGGCACGTCATCTCCAGCACCAGGAATATAACCGATGTTAGTTCCCGTTTTCTTCAAATCAATATTTACTAAACCTGCTTCAGCATCGCTTAAAATAAATTGATAAGGAATATGATCGTACTCAATTCGTTTAATGCTCTTATTGTATGAAACGCTATTTATTAAAACAGATGCTTGTAATTGTCCGTCCTTTGCATTTTTATCTGCAACAATCGTTGCTTCAATAATGGCTTCATCACCTTTGTTTGCTAATTTGAAGTCAGGATTTTTAATTGTGATATTCCATCCAGCACTGCCTTTTAATTGTAAAGTACCATTTGTATTAGCAGCATTTGCTTTAATGGTAATAGAAATAGTTTTAGGAGTGGCATCTGTAAATATAAATACCTTTTCAGGAATATTAACCGTTGCAGGTGCTAGTATTTCAAAGGGACGATAAATTTCTCCTTTTACAGGATCCGTAAATTTATAAACTAAAGGGCGTTCAATTTTTAAATTTAAATCCAAAATAGAAATATTAAAACCCACTTTAGTATTGGATTCATTTTCTGGTCTACCAATTAAATTAGTATTAGTAACGGTATACAAACCAATATCGTGTTTTTGATTTAACCAATAGGGATTTGAGAAAGATAATGAATTAGATAGTTTTTCTTTACGTTTAAAAGTATACAATTCATTTGATTTTAAAGTCAACGCCGTTGTTGTATCACTATTTAAATAAGAAACACTATTTAGTTTTACATCGCTTTTATTACGATTTACGATTTGTGTGGTGATAGCAACATCTTGGCCTGTGATGCCAATATAATCAGAAGTTGAAGCCTCTAACCATAAACCCGAACAAGCTAGCAATAAAGACTCTGTCTCTTTTAGCTTTTGCTTTTTCCAGTAGCGTAAATTTTCATTTGATTCATCTAATGCTTGAATTTGTTTGTAAATAGCAACTAAGTCTGCAAGGTTATTTTCAGGTGCTTGAGGATTATATGTTTTAATACAATCATCTATTAATTTTTGAATTTTATCTTGTCCTTTAAATTTTGCCCAAGTAGTATTGATGCTTTCAAATAAATCCGTTGCAACACTATCTCCTTTTAGTAATTTAAAATATTCGATATTGGAACCACGTTGTTTAGCAGAACCAAAGCCTTGACTTTTATGACAAGAGCGACTCTCCGCAGCAATTTCGCCATAGCTTTTTCCTAATAAAGGATTAAATACACCCACATCTATTTTTAATTGATTAGGAGCAGTGGTGTTGGTTGTACCAAAATTAAAGGTGTTCCAAAAAATGCGTTTGGCTTGCCATACTTGAACAGATTTTAATTGTTCAGGAAAACGTTTTGGATCTGCAGCTGCATCAAAAGCTTCAACAGCTAACATAGCTGATGTTGTGTGATGTCCATGTCCACCTTCGCCAGTTGTGGGAAAACGACAAATAATCACATCTGGTTTAAATCTTCTAATCGATAAAACTACATCTGCCAAAATACTGTCTTTATTCCAAAAAGTAAAGGTTTCTTCGGGTGTTTTCGAATATCCAAAGTCGTTGGCTCTTGTGAAATATTGCTCTGCACCATCTATTCTTCTGGCTGCTAATAATTCTTGTGTTCTAATTAATCCTAGTAGTTCGCCTTGTTCTTTTCCAATTAAATTTTGTCCACCATCACCACGAGTTAATGATAAGTAACCAGTTCTAAATTTCTTTTCATTTGCTAAATATCCTAGTAAACGTGTGTTTTCATCATCAGGATGTGCAGCTACGTAAAGCACACTTCCAACGGTATTTAATTTTTTTAAACCCTGAATAATGTCAGCTGAATTTTGAGCATAATGTGTTATATATCCTAATAGAGGAAGAGCAAGAAGTAAGAGTTGTTTTTTCATAATCATTAATACAAGATTTTGAAGATAAGAATTTATGTGTCAATTAAAATAATTATCAATTGTTAATTTGAATCTTTATTAAAGACAAATTAAATCTTATTTTTGTTTTGTATTAATGAGGAAAGAATTCAACATAAACGAAATGACAGATGGTATTTTAACATCCAATATTTCTTATGTGAGTAAAGCGATAACTCTTGTTGAATCTACTAAGCATGAGCACCAAGAACAAGCTCAGCAAATCATTAATACGATTATCAAACACAGTGGCAATTCATTTCGTATAGGAATTACGGGTGTTCCAGGAGTAGGGAAGAGTACTTTTATTGAAAGCTATGGTTTAGAAGTTATTAATCGTGGACATAAATTGGCTGTATTAGCAATTGATCCAAGCAGTCAGTTAAGTAAAGGAAGTATTTTAGGAGATAAAACGCGCATGGAGCAATTATCTGTTCATCCTAAAGCCTTTATTCGTCCTTCACCTAGTTCAGGTAGCCTAGGAGGTGTTGCTCGTAAAACGAAAGAAAGTATTATTATTTGCGAAGCAGCTGGATACGATTATATATTTATAGAGACTGTTGGAGTAGGGCAGAGTGAAACAGCCGTTCATCAGTTAACGGATTTCTTTCTATTATTGATGTTAGCTGGTGCAGGAGATGAATTGCAAGGAATTAAGCGCGGTATTATGGAAATGGCGGATGGTATTGTAATTACCAAAGCAGATGGAACGAATACTGATAAAGCTAAAATGGCTCGTGGTGAATATGCTCGCGCTTTACATTTATTTCCACCAACCGAAAGTAATTGGATTCCAGAAGTGTTAACTTGTTCGAGTACCGAAAATAAAGGTATTAAAGAAGTGTATGACATGATTGATAAATACAAGCGCCATAACGTATCAAGTGGTTTTTATAAGACAAAACGTGCTCATCAAACTAAGCAGTGGTTACATCAAACCATCAACGATACATTAATTGAACGATTTTATTCAAATCCAATTATTAAAGAAGAGATTTTAAAAATTGAAAAACAGTTAGAACAAAATCAAATAAATCCATATCAAGCTGCCATGGATTTATTTAAGAAAATTGAATGATTTTTATTAAATAGTTAAGCCAAACACACTTACATCATCTGTTTGCTCATTGTCTTCTTTCCAATCTAAAAACTCTTTAATTAAAAGTTTTTTGTGATTTTTATGATGATGATTTGAAATCAAATTAATAAGCATTTTAAAACGGTTACTTCCAAATTTTTTATTGTTTTTTCCTCCAAATTGATCAGTAAATCCATCCGAAGTCATGAAAATACTATCACCTGCCATTAATTGAAATCTTTGAATATTACTTTCATTTAACTGCTCTATAATTTCATCTCCAAAAATTAATTTCCCACCTTTTAATTCAATCAGTTCTGATTTACGAATGATGTATAAGGTTGTTTTAAATCCACAATATTTTAATTCGAGTGTTTTCCAATCAAGAAAGAAATAACCTAATTCAGCTGAATCTTTATTGGAGTTATTATTTAATATTTTTCTGAATTGATTATTAGCAGCGCTTATGATTGAGTTTACATCTTCTTTTAGCTTGTTTTGCTCAAAAGATTCTCTTAAGGCCCCAAATGCCAATAATGATACAAATGCGCCTGGCACTCCATGTCCAGTTGAATCCGCAATGCAATAGCTTAAATGGTTTTCATCATTATGGTACCAAAAAAAATCCCCGCTTACAATATCTTTTGGTAATATTAATGTAAAAGCATTAGGAATTTCATTAGAAAAATCATTTTCAGATGATAAAACTGATTTTTGTATGAGTCCAGCATAATGAATACTATCAGTTAATTGTTGGTTTTTATATGCTAATTCATATATTTTTTCTTCAACTAAATTAGATAGATTGGAATTAATATGCTTTAGCTTTAAATTTACTTCTTTTACTCGCAAGTCTAATTCTAAAGATTCGATAGCCTGTTTAATAGTTAACTGAAAATCTAATTCTTGTATCGGTTTGGTTAACATTCTGTAGATATTCGCAGAATTAATAGAATGAACAACCGCATCTAAATTAGGGTTCCCTGACATTAATATTTTCTTCGACTCAGGAAAGAACTTCATGGATTCTTCAAGAAAGACATCACCTTGCATTCCTGGCATTGATAAATCGCTTATGATTAATGAAACGTTCACTCCCTCATTTTGCAAAATATTCATCAATTTTAAACCTGTAAATGGGTCGTTTGCTGTTTCTACAATAAAGTCAAATTCAGGAATATTATATAATTTCTCTTTAATAGAGAGCGTCAAATTATTGTCATCATCAATAATTAATATAGTATGCTCAATCGATTTACTCTCGATTTCGATAATATTAGTTAATCCGGAATTATTTGTCGCTTGATGCATAATTAGAAAATCTAATAGTGAATAAAGTCGATTCCTGATTGGAGACAACTTCTAATTTTGCATGAACAGTATCCAAATATTTTTTACAAGTGATTAATTTGCTAATATTTTCAGATGAATTGGCGGTGTAATTGGAAGATAATAAAAACTGAATATTTTCATCGGTAATAACTTTACCATTATCTTTTAAAGTCACTAATACTTCGTTTTGTTCGGTAAATACATTTAATAAAATATGGCCAGAAGAATCTGTTGATTCTACAGCATGTGACAATAAGTTTATCCAAACATGCGATAATTGTTGAATATCGCCAGTTAGGAAGCAAGCAGTATCATATTTAAATTCAAATGTTCTTGATCTTAGACTGTGCCCCATCATTAATAAAGCAATATCTATAGATGTTTTTAAATCGAAAATTCCAGAACCGGTGCTATTTTTTTTGTTTGTGTAATTTCTTAAAGTACTAATTAAGTTTCTTGCTCTTGTTTTAGCTGAATCTAAGATAGAAAATGATTGACTGATAGATATTAGAGATACCATTAATTCAAATAGTTTTTCCCCTTCGGCATGACTAAAAATAGTATGAAGTTGATCGTCAATTCTATTTATTCCTGCAATAACAATGTAATCAGCCCCTCTTTGAGTATGTTTAAATTTATAAGGAGCTAGCGCATCTAAAATTAATTTTTTCTTTTCTCTTGTCTCTAAACTATTACTTACTTTAAAATTATGGACATACAGAGATTGAGCATAATTTAAAGTTTCTAGGGTAGCTTCTTTGGTTTGTTCATTAAATGCTAAAGTTGTTAAGGATTTAATTACTTTTTGGTAATCAACAATTAAATTCTCTAAGGAGTATTCAAGTAAAACAACAGGTGAAGATAATTCGTGAAGAAAGTCTGGCAATAATTTATCTAAAGTACCCGACATTTGATTATTTTGAGCTAAGGAATCAAAATGATTTTGTTCAGATATTTTTAGTCGTTCTAATTCAGATTTTAAAAATTTAATTTCTTCACTTTGATGTTGAATGTCATTAAATTCGAAAGTGGAAGCCTTCTGTTGTTTGCTGTTACGAACAATCACATCGTCTTCAAACTCATCATTTTGAAATTGACTTTTAAAAACATGAGCTCGCTTATGTTGCAAACTATCAGTTTTAGATGCTTTGTTTCCTTTAGTTAAATCAACTTTAACGTTACTTTTTACAGAATCATCTTGCTTTTTCATGTTAATTGATTTATTTACACTGCAATTTACGGCAATAAATTGCCCTAATAAATTCTGCTTTTATTTTTTATTAACTTTGTTATTAACAGAAATAGATTGCTTTTATAAGTGATATCATACTACATTATTTTTAAAGAGAAGTGCTAGGTTTACTCAGTAAAAACTATACGAACTTATTTTGACAATTTAATTTTGTTAAATTTGTTTCATTATTTTTAGTTCTATTCTGAATTTTATGTTTGTTATAATATCTCTTTGAAAAAAAAGAAAATAATAGTTTCTGTTATAAATGACTTGGTTACTGACCAACGCGTCTCAAGAACATGTTCCGTTTTATTTGAGTTGCATTATAAAGTACTTCTTGTTGGTCGAGTTCAAAAATCGTCTAACCCTCTAGAAAAAAGAGATTACGATTGTAAGCGAATGAAACTGTTATTTGAAAGAGGTCCATTGTTTTATCTGTTTTTTAATATCCGCTTATTTTTTGTTTTGTTGTTTTCAAAGGCAGATGTGCTTTTAGCAAACGATTTAGATACATTATTACCTAATTATTTAGTTTCTAAATTAAAAGGGATCCCATTAATTTATGATAGTCACGAAATTTTTTGTGAAGTGCCAGAGTTACAAAACAATCCCAACAAAAAACGCATTTGGGAAAAACTGGAATCATGGATTGTTCCTGAATTAAAATATTGTATTACGGTTAATCAAAGCATTGCTGATTACTTTTCTAATAAGTATAAAATACCATTTATTTTTGTGAGGAACATTCCTCATTACCCTAAAATAGTTGGTTTAAAATCACGTTCTGAATTAAATTTACCTCTTACTAAAAAAATAGTGATTCTTCAAGGTGCAGGAATAAACGTGGAGCGTGGTGCAGAAGAATTAGTAGAAGCATTTCAGTATTTAAATGATAATTATTTACTCTTAATTATTGGAAGCGGCGATGTGATTTATCAATTAAAGGAGAATACCATAAAATATCAACTGCAAAATAAAGTCAAATTTATTGATAAGATTCCTGCATCCGAATTAAGGCATTATACTTCTAACGCAAACCTTGGAGTAACGATTGATAAGGATTCTAATATGAATTATCATTTTTCATTGCCAAACAAAGTGTTTGATTATATGCATGCTGGTATCCCAATTTTAGCAACTAAGCTCCCAGAAATTGAAAATTTAATAAATACCTATCATATTGGAACATTTATCGAAAATCATGATCCAAAACACATAGCGTCTCAAATTCACGATTTTTTAAGCAGTAAAGAATATTTAGAATATAAAAGTAATACAGTAATAGCAGCAGTTGCTAATAATTGGAAATCCGAAAAACAAAAGTTAATTCAACTATTCGAAAGTATCAAATAAGTTTACTTTCTTTCACCAATTTGTTGTCTCCACATAGCATAGTACAAGCCTTTTTCATTTAATAAATCTGTGTGTTTGCCTTGCTCAATAATTTTACCTTGTTCTAATACAAATATTTTATCAGCGTGCATAATGGTAGATAAACGGTGTGCAATTAAAACAGTAATTTGATCTTGCTTAGAAGAAATGTTTCTAATAGTTTGAGTAATTTCTTCCTCTGTAATTGAATCTAAGGCGGATGTCGCTTCATCAAATATTAATAAACGTGGATTTCTTAATAAAGCTCTAGCAATAGATAATCGTTGTTTTTCTCCACCAGATACTTTAATTCCTCCTTCGCCAATTGTTGTATTTAAACCATTTTCGGCACGTTTCAGTAAATTTTGGCAAGCTGCTTTTTGTAACACATCATTAATTTCTTCGTCTGTAGCACTTGGTTTTACAAATAATAAATTGTCTTTAATGGTTCCACTGAATAATTGCGCATCTTGAGTCACAAATCCTAATTGCTGTCTTAATTCGGTTAAATCAATTTCTTTAGCATTTTTTTCATTATAAAAAATAGCTCCTTCGTTTGGATTGTATAAACCAACTAACATTTTAACTAAAGTTGTTTTTCCACTCCCTGAAGGACCAACAAAGGCAATCGTTTCTCCTGCATTGGCTTGAAACGAAATATCTTTTACAGCATACGAATTAGCTGTTTGGTGTTTGAACGAAATGTTTGAAAAACGTAAATTGTTGATCAATCCAATAGATTGAGGATTTTCTGGTTTCGCTTCGCTTTTTGAGTTCATCAGCTTAGCATAATTTTCCATCGATGCTTTTGTTTCGTTATAGGTAATAATCACATTTCCTAACTCTTGCATCGGATTAAAAATAAAGAAAGAGAAAAACATTAAGGTAATTAAATCGCCAAGTAAAATCGTTTTTTGAAACACATAATAATATAAAACAAACACTAAGCAGGTTCTTACAAAGTGAACAGTTGAGCCTTGTATAAAACTTAAACTCCTAATGAAACGTACTTTTTTTAATTCTAAACCTAAAATTTTAATTGTTGTAATATTCAAACGTTCCACTTCCTGATTTGTTAAGCCCAAACTTTTTACTAATTCAATGTTTCTCAAAGATTCAGTAGTTGCGCCAGCCAAAGCAGTTGTTTCACCTAATATTTCTTTAGAGATTACTTTTATTTTTTTTCCTAAAAAAGAGCTAATGACTCCAATAACGGGAACGGTGGCTAAAAACAAAAGAGACAATTTCCAATCAAATTGTGTTACATAAAACATTACAAAGCCAATTCCTACAATAGATTGAAAAACTAAAGAAATAGCGATGGTAATAAATTTCTCGCTATCAACTTTTACCTTTTGTAATTTACCCAATGTTTCTCCACTTCGTTGATCTTCAAAATCTTGATAAGGTAATTGAAGTGCTTTTTGTATACCGTCTGTATACATTTGAGCTCCAACTCGTTGAATAATTATATTAGTAAAATAATCTTGAAAGTTTTTTGCAATTCGAGATACCATTGCTGCTCCAACGGATAATAATAACCAAGGAATAATAGCTTTAGAGAAATCGGAGAATGTATTAAATGTATTAATTTTTATTGCAACATTGTTGATGGCCTTACCAGTAATAATGGAATCGCTTAACGAGAAACAAATATTAATTGTTGCTAAACCTAGAGCTAATAATAGGTATAGTTTATATTGTTTGATGTTTGTATATAAAATGTTCATGATAGATATCTTAAAAAAGAGTTTAAAATTACGACTAATGTTTTTATCTCATCAATTAATAATGGATAGTGGATAACTATTTAAGATTGATTAACGTTATACTCAAACAAGCTTTAATTTAGCACTATGATTATCGGCATTTGTTCCCTTAGTGTTATTCCATGTAGGAAAGAACCATCTAGCACCAGCGAAATGGTAACGCAATTATTATTTGGCGAAACCTACACCATAATTGAAGACCGAGAAGATTGGATTCAAATTTCTACCAATTACGATAATTACCCTTGTTGGATTAGCGCCAAACAACATAATCGTATCACAATAGCCCATTATAAATCTTTAGTTAATAATACTTTAAGTTCAGAGTTGGTTCAGGTAATTAGTAATGCCAGTAATAATTCTGTTTTCCCAATAACGGTTGGTGCAAGTTTGCCTAATTTTAAAAATGGAAAGTTAAAGGTTGGCGACGCTGAATATTTATTTGAAGGACAAACATCTGATATTCAAATTAAAAAGACAGTTAAAGATTTAAAAGATACCGCTTATTTATTTTTAAATGCACCTTATTTGTGGGGTGGGCGAAGTCCTTTTGGTATTGACTGTTCGGGATTTACCCAATTAGTATATAAATTAAATGGGTATCAATTACCAAGAGACGCTAGTCAGCAAGTTGAAATTGGAACACCTTTGAGTTTTGTTGAAGAAGCTGAAGCAGGCGATTTAGCTTTTTTTGATAACGAAGAAGGAAACATCGTACATGTTGGTATGGTATTAGAAAACCAACAAATCATACACGCTAGCGGCTGCGTTCGTATTGATAAGTTTGATCATTATGGCATTTTTCACTCAGAAAATAAAAAATACTCACACATGTTACGTGTGATTAAAAAAGTCGTTTAATTTTATTAATTTTGTGCCCAAAACAATAACTTTAGAATTACGTTTACATTATAAATCAAATACATTATAAATCTAATGAAAGATATATTCGAGAAAATAGAAAAAAACATGGGACCTATCGGAGAGCATTCAAAAGCATCTCACGGTTATTTTACATTTCCAAAATTAGAAGGAGATGTTTCTCCTCATATGGGTTTCAGAGGAAAACAATTATTAAACTGGAGTTTAAATAACTATTTAGGATTAGCAAATCATCTTGAAGTTAGACAAGCAGATATTGAAGGTGCTACTAAATTTGGTTTGGCATTGCCAATGGGAGCTCGAATGATGAGTGGAAACTCTGACTTACATGAGCAATTAGAGCAAGGATTATCTAAATTATCAAAAAAAGAAGATACGATTCTTTGTAATTTTGGATATCAAGCAGTGATTTCAGCAATTGATGCCTTAGTTGATAGACATGATGTGATTGTTTATGATGCAGAATCTCATGCTTGTATTTTAGATGGTGTTCGTTTGCATATGGGTAAGCGCTTTGTATTTAAACATAATGATGTTGAAGATTGTGAAAAACAATTAATACGTGCGCAACGCTTAGCCGATCAAACAGGTGGTGGAATTTTAGTAATTACTGAAGGCGTTTTTGGTATGCGTGGCGACCAAGGAAAATTAAAGGAAATTGTAGAGTTAAAAAAGAAATTTACATTCCGATTATTTGTTGATGACGCTCATGGAGTAGGAACTTTAGGTCCAAATGGTGGAGGTACAGGTGAGCAACAAGGTTGCCAAGATGGTATTGATATTTATTTTGGAACTTTCGCTAAATCTTTTGCATTAATTGGAGGTTACGTTAGTTCCACAAAACAAGTTGTAACCTATTTACGTTATAATATGCGTTCTCAAATTTTCGCTAAATCATTGCCTATGCCATTGGTTTACGGATTATTAAAACGTTTAGAATTAATAAACAAACATCCTGAATACCGAATTAAATTGTGGGAAATTTCTTCAGAATTGCAAAAAGGATTAGTTGAAGCAGGATTTAATATTGGAGTTACAAATACACCCGTAACTCCTGTATACATGAATGGTTCAATTCCAGAAGCTACAAATATGGTAATTGATTTACGTGAAAATTTTGGTATTTTTTGCTCAATGGTAGTTTATCCTGTCATTCCAAAAGGAATGATTATTTTAAGATTAATTCCTACAGCAATGCACACATCAGAAGATGTGAGGTATACAATTGAATGCTTCTCTAAAATTAAAGATAAATTATTTGGTGGTCATTACTTCGCTGAGGAAATTAGAGAAGGTTTTTCTCAGGCATTATAATTTGCACTTCGACTCCGCTCAGTGTGACAAAACCATACATTAACATACACACACACCATTTATCGAAAGATAATGGTGTGTTTTTGTTTAATAACCGTTTTGGTTTTGATACAGAACTTTATTTAGAGAAATATTTCTCTATCGGTATTCACCCGTGGGACGCAGATTTACAAGTTTCGATATCGGAATTTGAAAAAATAATTCAACATCCAAATTGCTTAGCCATTGGCGAATGTGGTTTAGATAAAGTAATTGATGTTGATTTAGAACTTCAAAAAAATATATTTATCTCTCAGTTAGATTTAGCGGTTAAATTTCAAAAGCCAGTTCTTATTCATTGCGTAAAAGCTTTTGATGAATTAATAAAAATTTGTTCTTCTTATCATTCTAAAATTCCCTTAGTTATTCATGGATTTAATAAGTCATTTCAATTAGCGAAGCAATTAACAGATAAAGGATTCTACATTTCTTTAAATCATTCTGTTTTCAAAAAAGAAGACGGTGATTTTAATGTTTTACAATTTGAAAAATTATTTCTTGAAACAGATAATAATGAGTTTATTTTAATAGAAGATGTTTATAAAGCAGCAGCAGCTAGTTTTCATATTAACATAGATGATTTAAAAGAAAAAATTTATAGTAATTTTACCACCATATTTAATACAAATGGAAGATAAAAATTGGATGCAACGCACTCGTCTTTTAGTTGGCGATGCAGGAATTGATAATTTACTAAAGGCACATGTACTTATTGTTGGTTTAGGTGGAGTAGGTTCGTATGCAGCCGAAGCATTATGCCGCGCAGGAATTGGAGAGTTAACCATTGTTGACGGAGACGTGGTTGATCCAACAAATAGAAACCGTCAATTACAAGCCTTATCAACCACACATGGTATGGGTAAAGCTAAACTGATGCAAGAACGCATGTTGCAAATTAATCCTTCTGTAAAATTGAATGTGATTTCTGAATTTCAAGATCCTGAAAAAATGGTTCTTTTACTTCAACAAAAGTTTGATTATGTGATTGATGCCATCGATAGTATTACTCCCAAAGTACATCTAATTAAAACTTCCTTAGAAATGGGGCATAATTTAGTGTCTTCGATGGGAGCAGGAGGAAAAATGGATCCCACCCAATTAAAAGTATTGGATATTTCAAAAACTTGTCATTGCCCGATGGCTTATTACTTGCGTAAAAGGCTAAAAGAGGTAGGTATTAGAAAAGGGTTTAAGGCTGTTTTTTCAACTGAATTACCAGATAAACGCTCCATAATGAAAACGGATGGAACTAATTTCAAAAAATCAGCTTATGGCACTATTTCCTACATTCCAGCAGTATTCGGAATGACCTGCGCCTCGGTTGTTATCAGAGATTTAACTGAGTGGAAAGAAATAAAGTAAATCAAGTTAATTGATAATCAGAACCTTAAAATTTTAACAATTTTGGTCTTATCAAATTTTTAACAATATTTTGTATTAATTAAATTAATCGTTAAGTTTGTGATAAATAAATCCCCATTTATTTAATTTATAAATTATATAAAAATGAAAAAATTATTACTTAGTGCTACAGCCTGTTTATTGATGGCCGCTTCTATTAAGGCTCAGGAAATTCAACCTTGTGGTACTTACCAAGCCCGCGAATATTTTATTAAAAATTTACCAGGTTATGCTGCTAAATTAAATGCAGCTGAAGCCGCTTCTAGAGCAGAGTATCAGGCTTTTTTACAGCAAAATGCAGCTGCAAAAACATCATCAGTTCAACCAATATATACGGTTCCTGTTGTATTCCATGTTTTACATCAAGGGGAAGCTTATGGAACAGGTGCAAATATTGATGATAGTGAATGTATCAGTGCATTAGCACAGGTTAATAGCGACTATGGTAAATTAGGTTCAGATGTGAATCAAATAGATCCTTTGTTTCAACCTTTGTATGAAGATGCTAACATGCGTTTTGTATTGGCACAAAAAGATCCTCAAGGAAATTGTACAAATGGTATTATTCACCATTTTGACAATAATACACAATGGTCTCAAGGAGATGTGTTTAATTATAAATACAGTACTTATGCGGCAGGAAACTGGAATCCTTCTAAGTATTTAAATATCTATGTTGTTAAGAACATTGTTTCTGGTGGACCAGTAGTTGGTGGTGGAATTATTGTTGGATACACTTATTTACCAGGTACCTCACCTGTTACTGCAGCTGATGCTATTGTTTATCGTAATGATTTTTTAACTGGTGTTTTAAATGCTCGTTCTTTAAGTCATGAAATTGGACATTGGTTTGGTTTAAGCCATACTTTTGGCAGCTCAAACGAACCAGGTTTTGAATGTGGAAATGATGACATTGCTGATACCCCTCCAACAACAGGTTTCTTTAGTACTTGCCCAAAACCAGCAGCATATACTACTGCGCCAGTTGTATCTACTCCTGTAGATAGTTCTGATATTACTAGAGTTAAATTTGGTAAAATGGATAACGTTACTGTATTAAACTCATTAAATGGAAAAATCATAAGAAACTTATTTACCTTTAATGGAACATCTATTGTTCCATTAAATGATACTTCAATTGTTTTAGCAACTGGTGCAGCAGGTGAGTATTCTGATTTTTCGATGGTTTATGGTAACGATTTTAATGCTGGTGGAACCGCACAAACAATCACTATTACTAGTGTAGCGAAAGCTGCTGAAAATAATTATGTTGGTGTTTATATTGACTATAATAAAGATGGTGATTTTGCTGATGTAAATGAAAATATTTTTACTTCTTCAGCATCAGTATTTGGTGCACAAACCTTTACAGCGAGTCATGTAATTCCCGCTGCTTCTTATGCATTATATAGAATGAGAGTAATTACAAGTAACGTTCCTGTTACAGGAGCAACTGCATCTTTAACTAATGGTGAATTTGAAGAGTATAATTTAAATATTGGAACTACTACTTCACCTACAACTGGTGTAAATAAAACAATGGCTACTTGTGATGCAGTAAGACCAAATATTGAAAATATCATGGATTATTCTTCTTGCCCTAAAATGTTTACAAAAGGGCAAAATGATAAAGTAAGATTATCTGCAACTTCTGCAGTTGGAAATAGAAGTATGTTGATTTCAAATGAGAATTTGTTTTTTACTGGTATCTTAAATAGAACAATCACTTATAATTCAACTACAAATCAAAATGATACTGTTTATACTCCATCTACGGTTTCTCCTTGTGCTCCTGTAGCTGATTTTGCTTCAAATAAAATGAGTACTTGTGCTGGCCAGTCTATATTGTACACAAATACATCTTATAATGGTTCTGGATTTACTTATGCTTGGGAATTTGAAGGTGGTTCACCATCAACTTCTAACTTAGCTGCACAATCTGTTACTTACTCAACTCCTGGTTCTTATTCGGTTTCATTAACTGTAACAAATGCTCAAGGAGTTTCTACAAAAACAATTAGTTCTGTAACTACTAGTTGGAATTCTAATATTCTTCCATCCGTTTCAGATACTGCAAGATTATCTGAAAACTTTGAAAATTTTCAAGGTTTTGCTTCTGGATGGTTTGTTCCTGCTAATAATGATATTGGTTCTCCTACATGGGAAGTATCTAATCAATATGGTGCTGGTTTTGTTGCAGGTGAAACAAAGTCTTTAATTTTGCCAAATGCTAATGGAGGATTTTCTGCTTTTGGAAATGCAGGACAAGTAGATATCATTGAATCTGGTACATATGATTTCTCTAATTTATCTAGTGTAAGTTTTCAATTCGACTATTCATTTGCTCGAAAAACTGGTGTAACACTCGATACATTTAAAGTTCAATACAGTTTAGATTGTGGTGGTTCTTGGAAAACATTTATTGGTAGTCCAATAACTGCAACAATGGTAGCTTTATCGGGTGGTACTGTTAACGCACCTTATAATCCATGGAGTATTGCAACAAGTTATACGGCAACAAATTATAAATGGGAAACAGCTGTTATACCTTCAATTGGAACATCTACATTAACTGGGAAGAGAGATGTTAAATTCCGTTTCTGGTTTAAAAATGATGCAGATGGTGGTGAATCTCAGAATCTTTACATTGATAATATTAAAATTTCTGCGCCTGTTGGTATCCGTGAATTTGAAAATTCATTAGGATTATCAATTTATCCAAATCCTACTAATGCTGCTTCTGTAGTTGAATTCACGTCACCTAATAATTCAAAAGTAAATATCTTAGTGTATGATGTTACTGGTAGAATCGTTGAACAAAATGACTTAAATGCAAATGCAGGTGTAACTAATAAGCATTCTGTTAATGCTTCTGGTAAATTAACCGCTGGTATCTATTTTGTTTCATTAATTATCGATAACAATAAAGTGGTTAAGAAATTAATCATTAACTAATAAGTACTTAATTATTAAAAACGTCCTTCTTTAGATAGAAGGACGTTTTTTTTTGATCAAAATTCCGTTAAATGATCGTGAAAACAAATATTAAAGTCAATAAAAAATAATTATCTTTGATGCCCTCTAACATAAACTAATTAGAGGATTGGATTGATTTTTAACTAAAATAAACTTATGAAGTTCCTACGCTTTTACATTTTATACCGATTACAATTTATTATTGGCCTAATTGCTTTAGGTGTTTTATCTCATTTTTTTTTAGATTTAGTAACTGCCTGGATATTATATTCTTTGGCCATTATTTCTATTGTTTTGTATTTTATGATGGGAACCATGCGTATTGTGCAAGAAGCTGTTACAGATGGTGATGTTGAAAAAGCACAGCTATATTTAGATAAAATTATTTTTCCTCGTTTATTGTTTAAACCAATTCGTTCGGGATATTATATGTTACAAAGTAATTTATCGATGGCTTCAAATGATTTAGATAAAGCAGAATCGAACATCAGACAGAGCTTAAAAATTAAATCAAAAATTACAGGCGATATGGAAGGTTCTAACTTAATGCAGTTAGGATTTATTGAATTAAAGAAAGGCAATACAAAGCAAGCGCGTATTCATTTAATGGAAGCCGTAAAAGCTGGAATTCCAGACAAAGAAAGCTTAGCAGCCGCTCATTTACAATTATGTAATATTGAAGCTCAGCGTATGCAATATAAAATTGCCAAACAACATTTCAAAAAAGCAAAAGATTTAAAACCTAAAAACGACGAAATTCTTTCTCAATTAAAACAAATGGAAAAGCAGATTAGCCGTATGCCGGGATAAAATAAAAAAAGCTGAATGTGAGTTCAGCTTTTTTTATGAGTTTAAATCTCCTTTGGATAACACAGAAAATATTTTGTTACTTTTTTACTCAACATCTTTATATTTAATTGGTCAGATGCTTTTGCTACATCAATTAATTGGCCATTTTTGTGTAAGATGTTGATCTGAACTTTAGAGGAATTGTAAGCACTATTATTAACGCTTTCGGCAAATACAAAATACTCAGATTCCTTTTTCGTTAGTTTATATTTCTTCATCACCTTTTCTTGAATTTGGTTTTTGTAAGTAGGCGTGAAGTTTTTGTTTTGTAATTCAATTTTGTATAAGTTTCTATCAATGATATTTGTGCATAAAGTTGATAAAACAATGTCTTTATTATTCATCCATACTTTTACAGAAGCCATAATATCGTAATCATCTAATAAGACAAACTGCTGTAATAATTCTGGTTTACTAATAAAATCTTTTTTACTGTAATTGTTTTTTAAGAATAAAGACAGAGCAGGAGTCGCAAATAAATCTTCGCCAGCCAATGATAGCTCTTTGGCACGTTTTAAAACATTCACTAATAATTTCTCTGCGCTTAAAACAGTTTTATGCAAATACACTTGCCAGTACATTAAACGGCGAGCAATTAAAAAACTCTCTACACTATAAATTCCTTTTGCCTCAACTACTAAATTTCCTTCCTTTACATTCAGCATTTTAATAATGCGGTCGCTACTCACAACACCTTCTGATACACCAGTAAAAAAACTGTCTCTATTTAAATAATCTAATCTGTCCATATCTAACTGACTAGAGACTAATTGATGTAAGAATTTTTTAGGATGTTCGTTCTTAAAAATTTTAATGGCTAAACTTAATTTGCCTTTAAAAGTTTTGTTCAATTCGTCCATCAACATAGTTGAAATATCTTCGTGATGAATTCCTTTTACAATTGTATGCTCTAAAGCATGAGAAAAAGGACCGTGACCAATATCATGCAATAAAATCGCTACAATAGCTGACCTTGATTCTTCCTCTGTAATTTTAATATCTTTTGACTTCAATACTTGTATAGCCTCTGTCATTAAATACATAGCTCCAATGGCATGATGAAAACGTGTATGCAGGGCACCAGGATAAACCAAATTGGTTAAACCTAATTGTTTAATTCTTCGCAAACGCTGAAAAATAGGGTGATTGATTAAATCATATACCAAATCATCTGGCAATGTTACAAAGCCATAGATGGGGTCGTTAATAATTTTTCGTTTGTTTGAAACCATATTTTTTAAGAAGTATTACAACAAACAAATCTACTATTTTTATACCGTTTTTATCATACAAATAGTATCATAAATAGAGCATAAATGCTTATTTTTGCACTACAAATTTAAAACTGCGTTATGCCAAAAATATCTACTAAGGCAATTGAAATGCCTTCTTCGCCAATTCGTAAATTAGTTCCTTTTGCCGAAGCGGCTAAAAAACGTGGCACTAAAATTTATCACTTAAACATTGGTCAACCTGATATTGAAACGCCTCCTTCTTTTTTAAATGCAGTTAAGACAGCCGATTTTAAAGTATTGGAGTATAGTCACAGTGCAGGTAATGAAAGCTACCGTAAAAAATTATGCAATTATTATAAATCATATAATATCAATATCGACGCATCTGAAGTTATCATTACTTGTGGTGGTTCTGAAGCGATTGAAATTACCATGAAAACTTGCTTTAACGAAGGTGATGAAGTCATTATTCCTGAACCATTTTATGCTAACTACAATGGTTTTTCTACTGCAGCTGGAGTTAAAGTTGTACCAGTAAGAAGTTATATTGAAACGGGGTTTGCATTGCCTCCAATTAGTGATTTTGAAAAGGTAATTACTCCTAAAACAAAAGGAATTATGATTTGTAATCCCGGAAATCCAACGGGTTATTTATATACAAAAGCAGAATTAGAAGCATTGCGTGACTTAGTAAAAAAATATGATTTGTATTTGTTAAGTGATGAAGTATACCGTGAATTTTGTTATGATGGAAAAGAATATGTTTCTGTTATGCATTTAGATGGGATTGAAAACAATGTCGTATTGTTAGATTCTATTTCTAAGCGTTATAGTGCTTGTGGTGCTCGTATTGGCGCTATGATAAGTAAAAATAAAGAAGTAATGGCAGCAGCCATGAAATTTGCTCAGGCTCGTTTATCGCCACCAAGCTACGGACAAATAGGAGCAGAGGCTGCATTAGATACTCCTCAATCTTATTTTGATGGTGTGAAAACAGAATATATTGCACGTAGGGATTATGTGATTGAAGAAATCAATAAAATTGATGGTGTGTTTTGTCCGAAACCAAGCGGTGCCTTTTACTGTATTGCCCGCTTGCCAATTGATAATGCAGATAAATTTTGTCAGTGGTTATTAGAAGAGTTTTCGTTTGATGGTAAAACAGTGATGATGGCTCCAGCAACAGGATTTTATTCAACACCAGGTGCCGGAACAAATGAAGTACGTTTAGCTTATGTATTAAATAAAGAAGATTTAAAAAATGCTATTTTGTGCTTAAAAGAAGCATTGAAAATATATCCAGGCAAAACAAATTAAGAGATAAATATATTATGATTTAAAGCCAGAGTTTAGCTCTGGCTTTTTTGTTTTCAGACAGACTGACTGTAAAAATCCTATTATTGTCAGTATTTATGGCTTGGTATGTTTTTGGAGAAACCCAGGTTATGAGAAAATTTCCTCTTTCAGAATTATTATCGGTTATTAAATATCCTTTATTGTTTTTAGCAATATGCTGGATTGTATTTTTAGCTGATTACAATTGGGATCTAAATTTTTACTTGTTTGGCGTCAATCCAAGAACCATATCTGGTTTAAAAGGCATCTTGTTTTCTCCTTTTATTCATGGTGATTTTGGGCACATTATTAATAATAGTCTCCCGATTTTTATTTTAAGTTCTATGATTTTTTATTTCTATAAACCCATTGCTTGGTATTCAATACTTTGGATTTATGTTATAAGCGGAATTTGGTTGTGGGTTGGCGGAAGAAACAGTGATCTAATTCCCAACTACCATTTTGGCGCAAGCACCTTAATTTATGGTTTTGCTTCGTTCTTATTTTTTAGTGGCGTGTTTCGAAAACACAAACAATTAATGATGGTGTCGGCTTTTGTGGTTTTTATGTATGGAAGTATCACGCATGGTATTTTTCCTTTTGATACTCGTGTTTCGTGGGAAGGGCATTTATTTGGAGCAATATCGGGTGTATTAGTAGCTTATAATTACCGAAAAGACGGTCCGCAGCCAATAGCATACCAGTGGCCCGAAGAAGAAATTGATTTAGAAGCGATTGCTAATCAACAGCTATTAGAAGAGCAACAAGCGGAAGAAATACTCAGGCAAATGCAAAATAATAAACCTTCCTTGGATCCTTTTCAAATCGTTTATCATTTTAAAGAATCAGAAGAAAATAAACCACCCGAAACTAAGGAATAAAGAATAGGAACACGGATTTAACTGATTTGGCGGATGTTCACGGATTTTTTATTTTGATACGTTCAGTGTTCTTATTAAAATATGGCTATTACAATAGCAACACAGATAAAACAGATATAGCGGATATTCACGGATTTTTATTTTTAATCCGTATAAATCTGCCTAATCCGCGTCATCTGCGTTCCTATTAAATACAATAGCAACACAGATTTTTGAATTCTTAATCCGCATAAATCTGCCTAATCAGTTAAATCCGTGTTCCTATAAATCACTACCTAAAATCTCTTTTTTTTAACAGAAAAATTTGAGTATATTTGCCCGAATTTTAACACCGAAAATTCATTCTTATGGCATCAACACTTTTAGCAAACAAATTTGCTCCCGAAGGTTTAACGTATGATGATGTATTATTAGTTCCAGCTTATTCAGAAGTATTGCCACGTGAGGTAAATATTGCTAGTCAGTTTACTAAAAACATCCGTATAAATTCTCCAATTGTTTCAGCCGCTATGGACACTGTTACTGAGTATCAAATGGCTATTACTATTGCACAAGAAGGTGGAATAGGAGTATTGCATAAAAATATGACCATTGAAGAACAGGCTATGCACGTGCGTAAAGTAAAACGTAGTGAAAGCGGAATGATAGTTGATCCTTTAACTATTTTGCAAACTGCAAGTATTAGTGATGCCTTAGCAATTATGGCTGAAAATAAAATTGGTGGTGTACCAGTAGTAGATGCTGATAAAAAATTTGTAGGTATTGTGACGAATCGTGATTTACGTTTCGAGAAAAACTTAAAACGTTTGGTGGAAGAAGTCATGACGCCTGCTAGTAAAGCAGTGACGGCTAAACAAGGTGTGACGTTAAAACAAGCTGAAGAAATTCTACAAGATCATAAAATTGAAAAATTACCAATCCTAGATAAAAACAATCGTTTAATTGGTTTAATTACGTACAAGGATATTATCAAAATTAAGGTTCGCCCTAATGCAGCTAAAGACGATAGGGGTAGATTACGTGTAGCAGCTGCTGTTGGTGTAACTGCTGATACAATGGCTCGTGTAGACGCTTTAGTTGAAGCAGGTGTAGACGCAATTATTATTGATACGGCTCACGGTCACTCTAAAGGAGTAATTATCAAATTAAAAGAAGTAAAAAAGAAATACAAAGATTTGCAAGTTGTTGTTGGAAACATTGCTACTGGCGCTGCTGCTTTAGATTTAATGAAAGCAGGTGCTGATGGTGTAAAAGTTGGTATTGGACCAGGTTCTATTTGTACGACACGTATTATTGCAGGAGTTGGTGTTCCTCAATTAACGGCTATTATGGAAGTAGCTGCTGCTTTAAAAGGGCGTTTACCAATTATTGCTGATGGTGGAATTCGTTACACAGGTGATATTGTTAAAGCAATCGCAGCTGGTGCGCACACAGTGATGATGGGTGGTATGTTTGCAGGTGTTGAGGAAAGTCCAGGAGAAACCATTATTTTCGAAGGTCGTCAGTTTAAAGCTTACCGAGGAATGGGTTCGTTAGAAGCAATGCAAAAAGGTTCTAAAGATCGTTACTTCCAAGATGCGGAAGATGATATTAAGAAATTAGTACCAGAAGGCATTAGTGGACGTGTACCTTACAAAGGACATTTAGCAGATGTGATGTATCAATTAATTGGTGGTTTAAGAGCAGGAATGGGATATTGCGGTTCTAAAGATATTAAGGCTTTACAAAATGCTAAATTTACTCGCATTACTGCTGCTGGTGTGAAAGAAAGTCACCCGCATGATGTTGTAATTACAAGAGAAGCTCCGAATTATACAAGATAGGGATAGAAGGGACTGGAGAGACAGAAGAGAATGAAGGGACAAAACATAAAGTTTAAATCTCTTTAATCTCTTGAGTCAAAAAGTCTTTTAAGTCATTAATAAGAAAAATAAAACAGAATTAGAAAGATGGTATTACCAATAGTAGTGTACGGCGATCCGGTTTTAAGAAAAAAATGTGTTGACATTGATAAAGACTATCCCAATTTAGGACAGTTTATTAATGATATGTACGAAACTATGTACGAGGCTAATGGCGTGGGTTTAGCAGCCCCACAAGTTAATAAAGCGATTCGTTTATTTGTGGTAGATGCTTCTCCGTTTGCAGAAGTGGATGAAGATGAGGAACCAGAATTTACTGCAGAAGAAATGAAGCAAATGAATGGTTTCAAAAAAACATTTATCAATGCTCAAATTATTGAGGAAGTAGGAGAGGAGTGGAAATTTAATGAAGGTTGTTTAAGTATTCCTAAAATTAGAGAAGATGTATTGCGTAAACCAACATTAACTATTGAGTATTACGACGAGAACTTTAAAAAACATACGGAAACTTATGATGGTGTGATTGCTCGTGTTATTCAACATGAATACGATCATATTGAGGGAATTTTATTTACGGATAAAATTAATCCTTTTAAACGTAAATTAATTGGAGGTAAATTAACCGATATTAGCAAAGGCAAATTTAGAGCAGATTATAAAACCAGAGTGTTTCAACCAAAAAAATAATCATGTTATATAAAATTGGATTTTTAATTTCAGGAATAGTGTTGTTTGGATCTTGTGGAAGTAGTACTTCAGCAGAAAAACAAACCATTGTAAAAAAAGATTCAGTCATAGTTCCATCAAATGATTGCCAAACATTATTTAAAGAAGCTAAAGCTGCCGATGATGTGTTGTTAAGGGCAACAACTGTTAACGATAATGATGCACAGAAAGCCATTATAGCTTTTTATAATTTCGCTAATATTTGCAAGGAAGATACCTTGGCACCCGTTTTTTTATTAAAAGCAGGACAAGTAGCACAAACTTTAAATAAATTTTCACAAGCTCAAGCGTTTTTTACAAAATGTATTGATGAGTTTCCAGGTTTTAAAAATAGAGGCGCAGCTATATTTTTGTTAGCTCAATTGTATGATGATGTTACTAAATTAAATAACGAAGAAGAAGCTGCAAAATACTACCGCCAAGTGATTAGAGAATATCCTAAAAGTACTTTTGCTGAAGATGCTAAAGCGGCTATTAAAAATTTCGGTAAAACCGATGAGCAATTGATTCAAGAGTTTTTAAAGAAGAATAAATAAAATGGTAATGGTGCAAAAAATAGTTGGTGCTTTTGATAAAAATAATTGTTATACTAGCCCTATAAGTCAAAAGAGGACATTAGCTCTGCTGGAGAGCAACTAATTAGCAATATGATTTACCACGAAAAATGAAAAGCCTTTTTATTTTAACAAGGCTTTTTACTTTCATTTTTTGTGAGATATGGCTAAAAAAACTCACTCTTGGTTTTTAAAATATAGATACCATTTTATGAAGTTTTTGCGATGTTCTTTCGTAAGTCCTCTGTGT
>Ga0247843_1000287_pt1 | contig 121138 bp, 85 predicted proteins | sample LaCruzMarch2017__FD_192420 | JGI IMG/M metagenome (GOLD analysis project Ga0247843, IMG submission 192420) | Freshwater microbial communities from meromictic Lake La Cruz, Castile-La Mancha, Spain - LaCruzMarch2017_8m | ecosystem: Environmental > Aquatic > Freshwater > Lake | place: Spain...
ACCCGGAAGAGGCGGCGGCAGCGCCGCCTCTTCCCCGGCAATCGCAGGACCTCCATTTCAAGGAGGCAGGCTCGAGCACCAGCCCCGGCCAACGCGTCGCCGAAGACATCCGCAGGCTGCCCCCCCGGCCTCGACTGCCAGCCGAGCGCCGGTCGCTTCGTTGACCCGGGCTTCACCCTGCGGGTGCCTTCGACCGATGATCACCTGCTTCTCCGCGAGCGCGGCCTGATCTTCGCCCCCGGCAAGTCGCCGCTCATCGTGCTCGAACTTCAGGCCGACGGCAGCTGGAAGTGGACGGGAGCAGTGCCGGGAACTTGACTGGAGTCGCGCGCAGCGATCCACCCGGATCACCGTCAAGAGCCACCTCCATTGGCGCAAACGATTCATTTTTTTGCGCATGGGCGCATTGCCAACTTTTCACCGGCAACGTATCCACAGCGGAGCCCGAGACGAGTCGCTGAAGTGCAAGGACCACTTGAAGGCTGCCCATCCACTTTCTGAAATCGTCTTCACAAGGATTCTCCCGAATCCGCTTCCGATCCCCACATTCCGCCGGTGAGCAATGAATCAAAACCTTGGCTGGCACCCGAGCGCCGGCGTTGGCTGATCCTCGTTGTCGTGTTCATCGCGATCGTGCTGAACTATGTCGACCGGCAGATTGTTTCCATCCTCAAGCCGGATTTGAAGAAAGAGTTCGGGCTCGATGACAGCGGCTATGCGACTTTGGTGAATGTCTTCCTGTTTTGCTACGCGAGTGCCTATGCGCCTGCGGGATGGTTGGTGGACCGCTTCGGGGCGGGGCGCGTGATGCTGTTGGGGATGATTGGCTGGTCTGCCGCCTGCCTTGGTGCCGGGTTTTCCAAAACCTTCGGCCAGCTCGCGTTTTTTCGCGGTGCTCTCGGCATCGCCGAGCCGACCACCTTTCCCTCCCAACTGCGCGTGGTGACGATCTGGTTTCCGGCGAAACTGCGGGCGACGGCGAACAGCATCTGCTCGTCGGGCGGCACGATCGGCGCCATCGTTGCCACACCCTTGATCGCATGGCTCGCCTTGGAGTTCGGCTGGCATGCGGCATTCATGGTGCCCGGCGTCCTCGGGCTTCTGTTGGTGCTCGTCTGGCGGCTGGTTTATCGCGATCCGCCGGCGGGATTTGTGACCGCAGAGAAAGCGGATACCGAAGAGCATCCAGCCGCCTTCACGTGGCCGCAGTTGTGGCGCACCCGCAGCCTGTGGGGCATTCTGTTGAGCCGCTTCGTCAGCGATCCCGTGTGGTATTTCTGCCTGTTCTGGCTGCCCGGTTATCTCCGGGAAAACTCGGGGCTCACGCTCGCTCAGATCGACATGTACGGGTGGATTCCATTCCTGGCCGCGGACCTCGGGGGCATCGGCAGCTCGGCGGCATCCGACCGGCTGGTGCGCCATGGCCACGCTCCCTTGCGTGCCCGCAAGATGATCCTCATCGGCGCCGCCTTGCTCGCGCCGGTCTGCGCGCTCACCCCGCATTTCCCGCAACCCGTCGCCACGCTCGCGATTTTCAGCGTCGTCGCCGCCGTCTGCCTGACCTGGCTCTTCAACCTCGGCGTCGTCGTGGCCGACGCGTTTCCCGCCGCGAACGTCGGCAGCGTGTGGGGCATCGCGGGTGCCTTCGGCGCGGTGGGCGGCATGGTGTTCAACAAGTTCGTCGGCAACCTGATGGGCACCTTCGGCTCGGCGCAGATCTTCATGGTCCTCGCCGTGCTGCATCCCCTGGCCGCCATCATCCTCACCTCGACCGTGCGGAAGGAACAGCCGCGCTGAATCCCGGTTTATCGAACCACTCCCTTCATTGAAAACGATCACCCACCCTTACGATTTCGTCGTCATCGGCGGCGGCCTGTCCGGCCTCTGCGCCGCCGTGACCGCCGCCCGCCAAGGCATCCGCACCGCCCTCGTCCAGGACCGCCCGGTGCTCGGCGGCAATGCCAGCACCGAGATCCGCGTCCCCCCGGTCGGCGCCACCCAGTGCAATTTCGTCTTCTCGCGCGAGACCGGCCTGATCGAGGAGTTGTTCCTCAACAATCTCCTGCGCAACCCGACCTGCTCGCCGGAAGGTTGGAACCTCGAGCTCGAGTCGCTCGCCCGCAACGAACCGAACCTCGAACTCTTCCTCAACTGCGCGGTCTGCAAGGTGGCGATGAACGACGCGGGCGACCGGGTCACCAGCATCACCGCCTATTGCTCGATGGAGGAAACCTGGCACGAGTTCTTCGCCCCTTATCTCGCCGACTGCTCGGGCGACGGCGTGGTCGGCTCGCTGGCCGGCGCTCCCTTCCGAATGGGAGTCGAGGCGCGCTCCGAATTCAACGAGCCGATGTGCCCGGACGAGCCGGCTCCCGATACCATGGGCATGAGCCTCCACATGCACGCCCGGAACGCGGGACGACCGGTCCCCTTCACGCGGCCGCCGTGGGTGGATCTGGAACTCGGCCCGGATGACTTCGGCCCCTACCGTCCGGTGTGCGAGCACTTCTTCCCCGACACCGGCGGCTTCTGGTGGCTCGAGTGGGGCGGCGCGCTCGATACCGTGCACGAGACCCGGAAGATCAAGGACGAGGTCCAGCGCATCACCCTCGCCGTGTGGGATTATCTCAAGAACCGCTCGCCCCTCGCGGAGCGCCTGACGAACTACGAACTCGATTGGATGGGTGCGGTTCCCGGCAAGCGCGAATCCCGCCGTTTCGAAGGCGACCACGTCCTGACGATGAATGAAATCGACGAGCAGGCGTACTTTGAAGACGCGGTGGCCTTCGGTGGCTGGGGCTTCGACCACCATCCGCCGGGCGGCTTCCACGACAAGCTCAACCCGAGCACGCACCAGTATCTCCGCGGCCCGCACAACGTCCCGCTGCGCTCGCTCTATTCGCGGCGGATTTCCAACCTGTTCTTCGCCGGACGCAACATCAGCGCGACCCACTACGCGCTCTCCAGCACCCGCGTCATGCTCACCTGCGCCCAACTCGGCGAGGCGGTCGGCATGGCGGCCAGCCACGCGGTGAAATCGCAACTCGATCCGCGCGCCCTCACCGAAGGCTCCGCGGTCCGGTCGGTGCAAAGCGACCTGCTGCTCGCCGACCACCACATCCACGCGCTGGAAATGCCGGTCATCGGCGACCTCGCGCCCCGGGCCAAGGTCACCGCCTCCAGCGTGTTTTCAGAAAGCACCGCCGCCGAAAGTTGGGGCATCGACCGATTGTCCGATGACCGCTTGCTTCAGATCCCCGTGGCCAGCGAGCGCCTCGATACCCTCTCGCTGCGGGTCGATGCCGATCGCGACACCGAATTGTCTTATCGCTTCCACCAGGGTCCCGCCAACGGATCCACCTTCCCGGAAGATCAACTCGCGGAGGGCAGCATCCGCATTTCCAAAGGGAGCGACCAATGGATCGAGCTCCCTCTTCAGGTCGACATCCCCCGCCCCGGCTGGCATTTCCTGATCCTCGGGCAGAACCCGGATCTCGCCGTGCACATGACGGAAACGCCGCCCGGCAAGAAGTGGTACTACCCGCGCCCGGAAGACCCGATCCGTCCGAATCCCTTCACCAGGTGGACGGCTCGCGCGCTGAGCATCGGGATGAAGCGTGCGGTGGACGCCGATGGTGCGAAGGTCCTGGCCCCCGACTGGAACGACCACGCCCGCAAGTTCACCGCACACAGCGGCTTCCTCAACTTCGCCTATTGCAGCCGGACCCTTCCGGAGCAGGAGCTCTACTCGCCGCAGAACGTCGTCAACGGCTGCCCTCGCCCGACCCGGCTGCCGAACCTCTGGGTCTCCGCCCCCACGGATTTCTCGACACCCGAGTGGATCGACCTCGCCTGGGACGGACCGCAATCCGTCACGGAAGTGCAGGTCTTGTTCGACTCCTCGCTCCATTTCCACTTCTCGCAGAGCTGGCAGGGCTACCCGATGAACACCATCCCCCCGATCGTCCGCGACTACCGCCTCACCGCGGAGCACGCCGATGGCACCGCCACGCTCATCGCCGACATCCGCGGCAACCACCTCCGCAACCGCCGCCACGCCGCGGATCTCAGCGGCGTGGTCCGCCTGAAGATCGAGGTGCTGGCGACCCACGGAATCGAGCGTGCGCAAATTTACTCGGTGCGCGTGTTTTGAAGCATCACTCGGCCACTTTCACGAAGGCGACGCCGTCGGCGATAACATCGCCGTCCGGCCTCATTTTCTGAGGGACGGGCCTATTGTTTCGAGCGTTTGAGAGGGTGGCACGGTGGTGGCGTGCCATGAAAGCGCTCAAATACCTCAGCTACGTCGGCAAGCTCGCCGGGTTTGTGTCCGCCCTGAACGTCATCCCCTTCGTCGATCCTGAGCTCGGCGTCCTGATCTTCGCCGCCGCCTCGATCCTTAAGGACAGCGTGAACCGGATCGGAGACCTGCTCGACGACGGGATGCCGTACCAGAGCTTCGGAAGCTGATGGGGCGACCGGTTCAACCGCCCGATCCGATGAAGCGCGGTCGGTGGCACGCGGACAGCCCGCAACCCTCAAGCAGGAGGCGTTGGTTCAACCATGGCACATCACCCACCCCGCGAAACCACGCTGCCGATCGCGTGCCGGCCGATAACCGATCCTCGAAGTAGCACAGAGGGCGACGCAGCAGATCGGGCACATGCCGGCCGCCCCCTGGAATACCGCGTCAGGCCATACGCTTGAGGCGGCGGCGCAAGGTCAGGCCGCCGGCACCCAGCGCGAGCAGGGCGAGGTTGCTGCCGGGCTCGGGCACGGCGGCCACCCACTCGGTTTGCACGACGGGGACAGACGTAAAGCCCGGCCGCGCCGTGCTCTCGGTGTCAAAGATCAGGCGTGCGAGTTCGACCGTGTGGTTCGTCGCGCTGGTATTGAACGCGTTCACTTGCAACCAGCCACCGGTAGGGGTATTATTGTTGATCCGATGATCGGTAAAAGTTATGGGATTCAGGTAGGAAGCGGACGACGGGCCGGCCCCTCCAGCTTTCCATGCCCCAACACCATCCGCAAATTTCGCGTCCGCGGAAAACGTCTTTATCACACCAAAAGGAATCACTGCAATAACATACCGAGCTTGCACATCCAAACCGTTAACACGAACTCTCGTAACCCCCCCCCGCAAATACGGCTGACCCTAAAGTCACGTCAGCATCCCCGTCATCTGTCAAGTCCGCCTCGAGCTGGTTGCCCCCGGCCGTGGAAATCTTATTCCCCGTGAGGGTGATCTGCACGGTGGCCGCCAGCGAGCTGGCAGAGGGCCCGGAGGATTCCCGTCAATTCGGCATACACATCGCTGGACCATTCAAGGCCGCCGAGCGGATCATCCTGGTGGGCGTCGAAGCCGGCCGAAATGATCAGCAGCTGGGGTTTGAATTTCCGGAAAGCCTCGGTCAGATCGTTGCGGAAAACCTTGAGCACCGCCTCGTCCCCGCTGCCGGCCGCCAGCGGTAGGTTCAGGTTGGATCCTTTGCCCGCTCCCTCGCCGGTGATGTCCGGCGACCCGCTGGGGCCCGGATAGAACGGATACTGGTGGGTCGAAAAAAAGAACACGGTGGGATCGGCAAGAAAGACTGCCTGGGTGCCGTCCCCATGATGCACGTCCCAATCGACGATCATCACGCGTTCGAGTTTGTGGTGCTTCCTCGCGTAACGCGCGGCGATGGCCGCATTGGAGAAGAAGCAAAAGCCCTTGGCCTTGTCGGGCATGGCGTGATGACCGGGCGGTCGCAAGGCGGCGAAGGCATTTTTCACCTGTCCCTCAATCACCAGATCCACGGCGGTCAGGCTGCCGGCCACCGCCCCGACCGCCACCTCGTAAGTGCGTTTGGAAATCGGGGTGTCGGAGCTGCCCTGCATCCGGGTCTCGCCCGCTTCGCAGGCCTTTTTCAAATCCGCCACATAGGCCGCATCATGCACGGATAAAATCCACGGCATGGGGTCAATCTTCTCACTCGGAGCCGTCCACAGCAGTCGCCCGCCGACGGGATGCTGTTTGAGATGGGGAACCAACCAGCGCAAGCGCTCCGGATGTTCGGGAAACCGCGGACCGGTGTCGTGTTCGAGAAACAGGTCGTCGTAGATGATGGCCGTCCGGAATTCTTTCGGCGCCTGAGCGGTTTCCCCGCTTTCCGCCCATGCCGCGAGGGAAGCGAAAAGAAGCGCGGCGAACACGATTGCCGCCTCGAATCCCAGGTGGACGGCGACGCCCCGGGCTGATGTCAGAGGAATTTTCATGGCTTCATTTACAGCGCCGCAGCCACCGAAATTCCCACGGTTTGACCGGCGCCGGTCTCATTTCCCCCATTCCGCGTGAGCACGCAGTCGCTGCCTATTGTCGGGCCGCGCGGCCCTACTCCGTCACCCCGCGCGGCTCGCGGGTGTGTTTCACGCCGTGCTTGCGGCCATTGTCGATCATCCACGCGACGTAGCGGTAGCGCTCCATCAGCGGCAGCTTGCTCACGCGGGCGATCTCATCGCCGAAGGACTGGCGGATGTGGTCTTCAAACACCGAGCGCTGATCTTCGACGTCGACGAGGACTTCGGCGAGATTTTCAACAGGACTCATGCTGGAGATTGTAGCCCGGGAATGAGCAATGTGAAGTTTGGAATCACATTGGGAAGCCAGCAGGCCATGTCCGGGGTCATGCCCATCAGTGCGCTGGTTCTGGCAGAAGCGATCATGGCATTCAGGATGTCGGGACTCAGGGGATGGAGCGGCAGATGGGCCTCAGCGCAGGCCACACGCAGTTGGTGATCCTCCAACAAGCTCAACTTCTTGCCAGCGGACGCCTTTCGCACGGCGGCGAGATAGGGGCGTAGCGGCTTCTCATACTCTCTCACCCGCAGCTTGGAGAGATCCATCCAGAACGTCCGCTCCAGCCGCAAGGCCGCGGCCAACCCCGGAACGCCATCCATGAGCATTCGCAGCAGGGGCCTGGACTCAATGATCGCCGTCGGGATTTCAGGATGCTTGACCAACAAGTCTGCCATGCGGTCCTCGTCGTAAACGTGCAGCCATCCTCGCGGATCGCCGCCCTCGACCAGTTTGACTCCCAACCCGGTTAGAAACGGCCAGTCCTTGTCACGCCCGGTGCGCTTCATGTCTGCGACCACATGAGGGTGTGCGTAGATGGCCGAAGTTCCTTCAAACCACGAGGACCTCGCCCGCGGCGCGATGCCGAAGACATCGAGGAAAGCCTCCGTCCCCGGCCACTCGAAGTGGCTGGTCCATCCGCCTTTCAGCCAGCGGCCATCCAGCGGCGGGCTGAGGTTGCCGCGATACTGGCAGGGGGAATCACCCAGCGGGCTTTCCGCAAGCAGGGCGAGGAACTTGTCCGCCATCTCGGGATCGCAGAGCAGGTCGCAATCCTTGGTGGACTCCGCGATCTCAAAGGCCACGCAAGCCATGCCGCTGGTGATCGCACATCGAATCCCGCGCTCCTGCGCCCGGCGCACCAGGTCGAGGTAGAATTCGATGATCTCAAAATGGCCCATGTCCCGACCTAGTGCATCGCCAGGGAATGTTCAAGCCTGTGATACAACGGCCGTGCAGCTCACTCCGCCACTTTCACAAACGCGACTCCATCCGCGATGACATTGCCATCCGTCCCGCGGGTGGAAAGCGTCACGGTGTTCACCCCGCCCGCCTTGAAGCGGAACTTGCCGACTTCGGTGGAGAAACCGTTCTTCGAGCCCTTCTTCATGTCCCATCTCAACTCCGCCTTGCCGTCTGCATGGACGATGGTGAGCGGCACGTTGCTCGCACGGTCCTTGCCGGAGGGATAGAGCAAGGAAATCTGATAGGTGCCGTCTTCCGGGATCGGCAGCGTGAAAGTGGCTTCCGCCGGATCGGCGGCGGTGCCGACAAGGAAGTCGAAACGGAACAGCCCCCACATGCCATTGACCGTTCTGGGCGTCCAATTGCCGCGGGTCTTCACGTGCTTCTTGTCATCGTGATGGATCACGCTCCCGGTGAGGCGGTTCTTGGCGAGGTCGATGCCATTCGTCGCCTTGCCTTCGGGTCCGAGTTCCTTCTCGAAGGGCGGGACGATGCGGGTTTCGGAATCGCGGTTGTTCTCGATGACCAGGTTCTGGTTCGCCCAGATCGGTTTGATCGCGCCGCCGACGACGTTGTAGATCCAGTTGTCGCGCACCGTGGTGTTGCTGGTGTCCCAGTCGAGGAAGATCCCGTTGCCGAGCTTGCGCTTGGGTTTGCCGTCGGGCTTCTGCTCGTAGCCCCAGGCGTCGTAGAGCCAGTTGTTGAGGATAAAATTCGGCGCGTTGAGGTGGTTCATCGTGGCGAAGTGGATGCAGGCGCCGTCGATGGTCGTCTGCATGGCGTTGTGGATGTGGTTGTATTCCACCACGCTGCCGCCCTGGTTGCGGAAGGCGAAGACGCCGTTGCGCGAGAGGTCGTTGAAGTAGTTGTGGGAGATCAGGTTGCCGGGCTCCATCGACATGGCGAAGGGCCGCGAGTCGAGGTGCACGCCGCCGCCGTAGTAGCGGATCCTCCCGCAGTGCTCGACGGTGTTGCGGGTGACCTCGTTGAGAATCGGAGCGACCTTCGCCGCCGCTTCGCCGGGCGTGTAGATCTTGGTGTCGTCCATGTAGGAAAGCCGCGCGCCGGTCATCAGCACGCCGCCCCCGCCGGATTGGCGGACGGTGTTGCGGTCGAACTTGTTGCCGCGGCTATCGAGGTGCAGCCACAGCGCGTAACCGCCGATGTTCTCGAAGAGGCAGTTTCTAACAGAGCAATCGAGCGTGTTCTCGAACATGATCACCGTGTCGGTGTGCACGCGGGCCTCGATGTGGCCGAGGGTGAAGGACGTGTGGCGGAATTCGATGCCGTCGAAATGCACGTTCCGGACATGGGTGCCGGCGTTCACGTCGCCCTGGACATTGACCAGTCGGTTGAGAACGGGAGCGACGATGCCCAGGGTGTTCGGATCGACGCCGGCGGGCGGCATGTAGTGGAGGCGGCGCGCTTCCGCGTCGAAGTACCATTCGCCGGGCTGGTCGAGTTCCTCCTTCACACCCTCGATCCAAAACCAGTTGCCCGGGATGATCTTCGCGTGCCGTTCGCTGTCGGCGATGTCGATGCGCCCGGTCTTGGTGTCGACCTTGGTGACGGTGTTCCACTGATTGAAGAATCTCCACTGCGGCACGATGTTGATCTGCGCGTCCTTGGCCTTTCCCCAGCTCTCCTTGACGAGAGCGGGATCGATGATCGCGTGGTCGAGGTCGCCGCCGGTGGCGTAGAGGAAGGGATTCTTCGCATCGGCGTTCGGGAAGCGGGCGCGGACGGCGCGCTTGCCGTCCACGAACAACTGCCGGAAGTTCCACCCGTCCGGGCCGGTGCCCTGGAGATCCACTTGCCAGATGCCGCCGTCGCCCTTGCTCCACTTTCTCGGAATCCCGAGTCCCCCGTCCCAGACGACCTTGCCACCGGGCGCGGCTTTCCAAGTGACCGGGAAGTCCTTCGAGCCGGAGTCTTCCGGCCGGAGTTCGAGCGCTGAGCCCAGCGTGTAGCTGCCCGGGCTGAAAACGACATCCACCGGCTCGGTGAGTCCTTTGGAAACCAGGGCCCGCACCTTGTCGCGTGCCGCTTGCGGAGTGGCCAGCGGACTTTCGGCGGTGCCCGCGTTGGAGTCGTTGCCGGTCGGTGAAACGTGAATTTCCGCACTGACGCAAAGGTGCGCCGGAAGCATGGTCAGCAAAATGAGAAACATTCGGCGGCAGCCGGAACGTGAAAGGATGAATGAGCGCATAAACCGGATGAAGCGGTGGGAAAGGTCTGGTTTCTAATCTTGATAGGGGGAATGCACACCCCAATCTTTCACGATGGAGGAACGCTTTTGCGTTTTTAAATTGCGGAACTGCGCCAGTTCACTGCCTTTAAATGCGTTTTCCCTGCCATCGAAATGGGGTGGCTGAGTCACTTGGCTTCCGCCGCCAATCCTTGCAGGGCCGCGCGCATGTAGCCGAGGGCGAAGGCCATGCCCGCGTGCCACGGCGCGGCACAGCTCATCTGCGGCGCGTGGTCGGGGATGATCACGCCTTTGAAGCCCGTCTTGTGAAGGATCCGGACGACGCGCAGCATGTCGATGTCGCCGTCATCGACGAAGGTCTCTTTGTAGAAGGGCACCTTATTCGTGATGTTGCGGAAGTGAACGTAGCCCAGCCGATCCTGGCGGGCGTAGTTTTCGGTGGCGGCGTAGAGGTCACCTTCCGTCATCTCACCCAGCGTGCCGATGCAGTATTCCAGACGGTTGGCCGGGCTCGGATTCAGGTCGATCAGCCTTTGATACATCCCGGGTTGATAGACCAGCCGCGGCGTGCCGCGGACCGTGGGCATTGGCGGGTCGTCGGGATGCGCGGCGAGGACCACGCCGCTGGCTTCGGCCACCGGCAGCACGGCATCGAGGAACACTTTCACGCGGTCCCACAGCTCTTCGTGGGTGCAGGCGGGAATCGTCCCCGGCCCCAGCGAGTCTCGCAGCCGCATGTTCCAGACCATGCCGTCCAACACGGGATCATCGACCGGGCCGTCCATGCCCACCGCCTCGGCACCGCCACGGGCAAAGGGGCCGCGCACGCGGCCCGCCACGCCGGCAAGGCTGAAGTTGTAGCCGAGGCAGCCGATCCCCGCTGTGCCCATGCGGCGAACCAGCGTTTTGACGTTTTCCAGATGCTCCGCCCTGCGCGGTCCGGCGAGCAGCACGTCCGACCAAAAGGCCGGATCGATGTTCTCGATGGCGGCGATCCTGAGCCCGTGTCTTGCGGCCCGCGCCACGATGTCGCACAGCATTTCCTCGCTCCACAGCGCGTCCGGATCCCCCGCCCTGCCCCAGCCGGCGAGGTCGCCGGTGGGCTGGTCCTTGGAGGTGTTAGAACCGCCTTGATTGAAGTAATCCACGAGGTGGACCACCAGAGCCGAGCAGCCGGCCTGCGCGGCGAAGGCGAAGTGTTCGTCGTCGAGCTGGTGACGGTAGAGTCCGAGTCCGAGTTCCATGGGTCAGGGGTTGAAATAGACAGGTTCCATGATCGACCACGATTTCTCGCCGGGGAGCGGGAGCTGCATCGGGTCGCACAGCTTCAGCCACTCGACATGGCGCGGATGGGCATCGAGCCGGGCCATGTCGGCGGCGTGATCGGTCCCACAGTATTCGTAGTAGGCGAACTCGTAGAGCTTCCCGTCGGGCAGGCAGTGGAGGAAGATGTTGAAGTTCCGGATGTTCGCCTCGCGCAGCAGGTCGCGCACGCCGGGACCGTCGTGGACGCGGCGGTATTCCGCTTCCCTTTCTTCGCGCAGGCCGATGACCATCCCGTAGCGCCGCACCGGCGGCTCCAGCCCGTAGAAGAGTGCACAGGTGCCGCCGAGGATGGCCGCCTGCTCGCTGGCGCTCAGCCGTGCCGTCCAGTCGATCGTGGCCTGCATCGTCCGCTGATAACTCGCGGCGCAGGTGCAGACCGGCCAGTCGGAGCCGATCATCAGGCGCGAGGGTCCGAAGGCATCCAGCACCACGTCGAGGTAGGGCTGGAACATCTCCGGCGTCCAGGTCGCCCAGTCGGCCGTCGTGACCATGCCGGAGAGCTTGCAGAAGACATTCGGCCGGCGCGCCAGCTCGCGGATGTCCGCGGCCCATGCCGAAAGTCCACCGCCCGGGATGTCGGGCTTCGCGATGTGATCGACGACGAACTTCTGGTTCGGAAAGCGATCCACCAGCCGCGTCGCCGGCCCGATGTGCGGCGGCTTGAGCAGCAGGTCGTAGGTGAGTCCGTGCGGCTCCAGCAAGGCGATGCCGCGAACGTGCTCGGGAGACACCGCGAACTCGGGATCGGGCCGGTCGTGAATCAACAGGCGCAGGCCCTTGAGCTTCGGGTGTTCCGCATACCGCTCAACCAAAGGCGCGGCATCGGGCGCGCAAAGGTCGATCCAACCGACAACTCCGAGCATCCACGGCGTGCGATCCGCAAGGTCTAACAGGAAGTCCGTCTCAGCCACCATCTCGCGGGCTTGCACGGCGACGGTGCCGTCGAAGCCCATCTCCGTGAGCAGGGGTGCCAGGTCGCCCGGCAGGAAATCGCGGCGGAGCGCGCCATACTCGTCGCTCATCCAGACGTAGTCGTCGGCATGGTCGGTGTAGTTCCAGAAGTGCTGGTGGGAGTCGATTTTCATTAGAACCAGTCGATGTGGGTGACGGGCTTGAGAATCTGCCGAACCTCCTCGACCAACGTTAGATCGTAGGACTCCTCGGCCCAGGCGACATTTCGCTTCACGGAGTCCGCGCTCGCGCTGCTGAACATCGTCGTCGCGATCCCCGGATGCTGGCTGGAGAACTGGAGCGAGAGCTTCGAGATGTTCGTGCCCTGTGCCGCGCAAAAGTCCGCCGCCTGCTTGAAGACCGCGCGCTGTTCCGCATTGGCCGGATGCCAGTCCGCCGGCCCACGGTCTGTTAGAAGACCGCTGCCGAAGGGCGAGGCGTTGATGAGGCCGATCCCCCGCTCCTTCGCCAGCGGCAGCAGCTCCAGCATCCGGGTATCGTGCAGGCTGTAGTGATTGTGGACCAGCCCCGCGTCGACCGGCAGGGTGGTGAGAATGCGGTGCCACAGGTCCATCGGATAGATCCCGAAGCTCACCGCGCCGATGCGGCCTTCCGCCTTCAATTCGGAGACCGCTTCGAAGCCTTCGCCCAGTGCCCATTCGGTGTGCCGGCGTCCTTCGTACTCGATGTCGTGGATGTGGATGATGTCGAAGTAGTCCGTGCCAAGCCGCGCGGCGCTTTCGTCGATCGAGCGCCGGGAGCGTTCGCGGGAGTAGTCGAGCGTGTCGTCGCCGTACTTCTCCGGGTTGGTGTATTTTCCGATCTTGGTGGAGAGGAAATAGCGGTCGCGCGGGATGCCGCGGAGCGCCTTGCCGAGGACGGTCTCCGAACGCGTGCCGCCGTAGGCCGGGGCGACGTCGAAGTAGTTGATGCCAAGGTCGAGTGCCGCGTGCACCGCGCGGATCGCGTCGGCTTCCTCCACCGCGTGGAAGACGCCACCGAGCGATGATGCGCCGAAACTGAGCGTGGAAACCTGGAGGCCGGTGCGGCCTAGGGGTCGGGTTTTCATGATTCGATCTGGATCTTGATGACATTCTCCTTGGCCACGGCAAGCGCCATCGCCTGCGGGGTTTCGTCGAAAGGAAAGGTGCGCGAAACGAGCGGCTCGACCCTGATCCGCTTGCTCGCGGCGAAGGTCAGGGCCGCCGGGAAAACGTGGGCGAAGCGGAAGGAACCCGTGACCGTGAGTTCCTTCGACATGATGAGATTCGCCGGAATCGGCACCTCGGGCGGCAAGGTGCCAACCTGCACGATCGTGCCGCCGCGGCGGACAATCTTGAGCGCGAGGATCAGCGCCTGGGTCGAGCCTGCCGCCTCGAAGACCACGTCGAAGCCGCCGCCGGAGAGGTCCATCGCCTGCTTTTCCGAATCGGCATCGGCCGGATTCAGCGCCGCGTCCGCACCCTGTTCCAGAGCGAAGCGGCGTGGGAACTCCGCCGGATCGCCAAGCACGACTTGCGCCGCGCCGAAGGCCCTCGCGGCGAGCGCGATCAACTGCCCGATGGCCCCGCCGCCCGCGACGAAGACGGACGTGCCTGCCAGATTGCCGGCGCGCTGCGTGGCATGGAGCGCGACCGACAAGGGCTCTAACATCGCGGCCTCGCCCCAGGTCATGACATCCGGCATGAGGTGGCAGTTGCGGGCAGGCACCGCGACGAACTCCGCGAAGCCGCCGTCGAGGTGAGGATCGCAACTTGCCGAGCCGAAGTAGCGCATGTTTTCGCACAGGTTGTAGCGACCGCTGCGGCAGTTACGGCATTGCCCGCAGGGCTGCGAGGGATCGATCACCACGCGATCGCCGGTGGAGAATCCCGCGACGCCCTGGCCGCTGGCCACGACCTCGCCGGCGAATTCGTGGCCGAGCGCGAACGGCCGCTTCGGTACGAAATTCCCGACCCGTCCGTGATTGAAGTAGTGAACGTCCGACCCGCAGATCCCGACGCGCCTGACTTTCACGAGGACCTGGCCCGGCTGCGCCCCGGGAGTCGGGAGTTCTCCTTGCCGGAGGTCTTCTTTGCCGTGGAGGATGAACGCGCGCATGGTGCTTTCTTGATAGCGGGCCTCGGCAAGAACCGTCAAAGCAGGAAACACCCGACTTCGGTTGCACCAAGGGCACGCGGAGCATCCCTAGCGGCGAATCCGCGGGCAAGACGCGGACGCGCATTTCTTTTACCATTTTCTGCCATGTCGCGTGGCGTCGGCAAGGGTCCCACGACCCCTCAGTTGCCGTCCCGGTTGAGGTCCGACTTCACCTCATTGGCGTAAGCTTGATCCATCGGCGCGAGTTGCACGGAGCATTTGACGACGTTCTGGTGGCGGGTGAATCGGCGGGCCGGCTCATTCGCTCTTCGCTTTCTTTCCTGCACCGGCACGGGCCTGGTGCTCGTGCGCTTCCCGCTCGGTCTTGTCACCTTCGTCGCCTTGCTGCCGCATCCATGAGTCAAGTTGGGTGCGGAGACGGGTCACGACTTCGGCGTGTTCGGGGTTGGCGGCGACATTGTTCATCTCCCACGGATCGCTCTGGAGATCATACAACTCGACGGCGGGCCGCCGTGTGTAGCGGGCGCTTTGGGTGCGGGCGAACTCATCACCTTCTTCAGCTTTCCGGAGCCACGACCGGAACACCGGATTCTTGGTCAACGCATTGCGGAACTGGGCGTCGGGATGGAGGTTGACGATCAGCTTCCAGCGCTGGTCCCGCACGGCGCGCGTGCCGTAGGCGTCCGGGCCGTTGATGATGCCGCGGCCGGTGTGCTGGGCAAACACGTAGTCGCGGTGATGGCCGGATTTCCCGCACAACACATCGATGAAACCGCGCCCGTCGATTTCGGCGGGTGACGCGGGCGCTTCTCCTCCGGCTGCCTCAATCAATGTCGGCAGGATATCGACATACTGGACCAGCGCGGCGTTCTCGGTGCCGGGCTTGATCCTGCCCGGCCAGCGTGCGAGGGCGGCAACGCGGATGGCGGGGTCGTAGCAGGTCCACTTCCCTTGCGGCCCGGAACTGCCCTGTTCGCTGAAAAAGAGGAACAAGGTGTCCTTGGTGTGACCGGTCTCTTCGAGCATCCGCAGCACCTCGCCCACCTGCTTGTCCATGTGCGTGACCTCGGCGTAGTAGGCCGCCAGCGCCTCCCGGGTGGCGGGAGTATCGGGAAGGGTCGGGTCGAGCTTGAGCTTCCCGGGATCGTAGCCTGACTTGTCGCCCTTGGTCCAAGGGCCGTGAGGTTCGTGGGTAGCGACGTAGAGAAGGAACGGTTTTGATGCATCGCGCCGGATGAATTGTTCCATTCCGGTCGTATCGAGGTCGCCGTCGCCCTCATCCCCGCCCTTGCCGCCGGGCTTCTCGCCGCGCATCGGAAGCATCGTGTCGAACGGGAAACTCGCGGCCGGGCCGAAGTGCGTCTTGCCGACACATGCGCTCCGGTAGCCGAGCGCCCGGAGGAAATGCGGCAGGCTTTTCGTGCCGGGCTTCACCTGGGAATGATTCGGGTAGGCCCCGCTGCGGACCGGGAAGAGTCCGGTCAACAGGGACTGGCGGGTCGGCGAGCAGACGGACGCTGGAGAGAAGAACCCGGTGAGCTTCAGCCCTTCATGGGCGAGCCGGTCGAGGTGCGGGGTCTTCGCTCCCGTCGGTCCGCCAAAGCAGGCCACGTCGAACCACGAGAGATCGTCGGCGATGAAGATGACGATGTTGGGCTTCGCCGCCGGCGGATCGGCGGCGCGGAGCGCGGTCGGCGGCACGAGCAGGAGCGCGGCGACGAGGACGGGGGCGAATTTCATGGGATCAATGCGGTTCACCATTCCAAAGTGCGACAGACAGGAAAGTCCCGCTCCAATTTAGAGGCCGGTTTCCCGGCCGGATGGAAGAAGGTGGGGAATAAAGCGGCGGTTCGAGTTTTCTTCGCGCATCGAGACCGGCCCGTGCTGAAAGAGAACGCACCTGCCGGAACGTCGCACGACCGTGACCTTCTTGCATCAAGGGGCCGGAAACTGGCGGCGCAGTTTCCGGCCTGATCCGGGCAGGGATTCCCTGAATATCGGAATTGAAAGGGGTGTCCTCAGTTCTGCGTCGCCCTGAAGCGGGCGAAGACCTTGGAAGCCGGAGTGCCGGTAACGGTGGCAGTGACTTCGACGAGGTCCGGGGTGCCGGGCGTGATGATCACCGGAGGTGCGAAGGTGACCGTCGTGCCGCCCGATGGAACGCCCGAAGCGAACCAGGTTCCCAGATCGGTGGACCATTCGTAGGATCCGGTCAGGTCCGTGGCCGGGGTGGCGCTGCGCGTGTGCCGGAACACCAGGTTCACGCCATTGCTGGAGATGTGGGTGAGACCGGGGTTGAACACTTCCGGACTGGTGCCCAGCAGGTTTTCCACGGCGTTGGCCAGGCCGTCCTTGTCGAAGTCGTCATCGGGGCCTGTAAGACCGCCGACGCTGGAGCCGCCGATCCAGCTTGCGAAGGTGTTCCCGACGGTTCCGGTCTGGACGAGTGACAGTCCGTTGATGGTGCCGTAGGTCGTCGCCTGGGTGATCAGGATCGAACTGAAATTCCGGTTGGCGGTGAAGTTGTGGCTGCCGAGCGGGCCGACCACGCTGTCCGACCAGCTCACGCTACCGAAGTTGCTCGTTCCGTTGTGGGCGGTGAGGTCCAAGGCCACGGTGAGGGTGCGGAACCCGGTGTAGGGAATCGCCCCTTCATCGACGCCGGTAGCGTTGCCCAGGCCGGCGAACATGTCGATTTCCCCGTTGACGTTCGGCGAGGCCACCGTGCCGGTCTGTCCGCGGTAGATGATGGTGGCAAGCCCCGTCCCGGTGGTGGTGAAGTTGCCGGTGGTGGTGGGCGTGTTGGTTCCTGCGAACCCGAGTGAAATCCAGGAAGGGTCGTTCTCGGAAATCGTCATGGTGAGTTCGAACTTGCCGGCAGGCGTTCCCTTCGTGGCATTGATGTAAGACCCGAGGTTCAGGAAAGCCTGGGTATTGGTGGCTGCGCCGACTCCCCCGTTCTCGAGGAAGCCCGCGCCGGCACCCCAGGTCGCGGAACCGCCCGCGGTGGTGATGGCAGCGGCGAGGACGTCGGCCGAGGTGCCGGCGAGCGGGGCACCGGAGCCGTTGAAGTTCTCCAGGACGAGAGGCACAGCGGAGTTGGTCGTGAAGGTCCACGCGGAGCTGCCGGTGATCGCCGCGGCGGGGTTTCCGGAGAGGTCTTCGAACGCTCCTGCCGGGGCGTTGACGTAGTAAGCTGATCCGGGATCAAGCACCACGGAGCGGACGATCGCGATCACGTCGCCGATGTTGGCGACGGAGCCAGGCGTGGTGACATCGATCGCTTCCACCACGCTGTTGTCGCTCGCCTTGTGGATCGTCACGTTGCCGCGGCCAGCTTGGACGGGCTCGTCGAACTGGGCCAGCAAGCGGGTCCCCACATGCGCCGTGGTCGGGGCGGATGGGCTGAGGCCGGTGAGGACCGGAGCGGTGTCGTCGGTGGTGAAGCTCCAGCTCGTGGTGTCGGGGCTGACAATTCCGAGATAAGGATTACCGGACACATCTTGAATCGCGCCGGCATCGATCTGCACATAATACTCGGTCCCGGTCTCAAGATCGGCACTCGGATTGATCGTCAGTTGCGCGCCTGCAATCGCGAGCTGACCCGGGCTAGCGACATTGAAGCTCTCGACCACACTATCGCCGACGGTCTTCCGGATGGTGATGTTGCCGGTTCCGGGCTGGACGGGTTCGGCGAACGTGGCGACGAGGTTGGCGACGGTCGCGACTCCGGTCGCATTATCAAGAGGCAGGGTGCTGGAAAGGACCGGCGCGGTGCCATCGGTGGTGAAGCTCCAGCTCGTGGTGTCGGGATCGACGATGCCGGCGAAGGGAAGAGCGGAAAGGTCCTGGACGGCTCCCGCATCGATCTGCACGTAGTAGCCGGTGCCGGGCAGCAGGTTGGCGGACGGGTCGATCGTCAACTGCGCGCCAGCGATAGTGAGCTGGGGCGACCCGATGGGAATGGTTTCCGCCACGGTATTGTCGCTGCTCTTTTTGATCGTGATATTGCCCGTCGCGCCCGCTTGGATCAGCTTGCTGAAAGAGGCCACGAGGTTCGAGCTTGTAACCACGCCGGTCGCGTCGTCCGCGGGGATCTTGGTCGCGAGGATCGGGGGCGAGTTGTCGATGATGAAGCGAACCTTACCCAGGCCGACGCCGCCCGTGTTGCCGTAATGGCTATCGACCCGGATCGCGATGAAGCGCGCGGTGTTGCCGGGCGGGATGATGAAGCTTTGGCCGGCATAGGTGTCATTGTTGGGTGCCTGGTCCAGGGTTTGGTTCTCCAGCGCGACGGTCCAAGGGTTGGTGGTGCCGAGGTTGAAGGGAATGGAGTTGGTCATCGCGTCCGCGAGATCGCTCACGCTGGCGAGGTTGATCGGAGTTCCCCCCACCGTACCGTCGCCGGTATCGGCCGCGGTGTTTCGCACGAGAATGTCGAACTGGCTGACGCCGCGGGTGGCGAAGTTGGTGGTACCGTTCTGCCACTGGAAGTTCCAGATTTTCACCGAGGTGAGGTCGTAGGAAGCCCCGAGGTCCGCCACCACCCAAACCTTGCCGGCGGTCATTACGGCGGCGAGCGAGGACCCGGCAGCCACTCTGGAAGTGGTCATCCAGTACTTGTTGTCGGCACCGGCGGTCTCGCCCGCGGCGGGAGTGGTGGTGTTCTGGTTGTAAAGAAGCGTTTGGGCCGCATCCATGCCGGCGGGGTTCTCCAGGTTGGAGGCCAGGCGGAGGGTGTTGAAGGCATTGGACTGCTTCCAATCGATACCGGCGGGATCGATGGCCTGGCCGTGGGCACCCGACATCAGACCGAAAGTCGATGCCGCGAGTGTGAGGAATAGTTTGGGCTTCATTTCGGGTTCTACTGCGCTTCGTCGGAACGATGGGAGGTCTTGGGAACCTCAACAAAGCTGCATCTAAATCAGAGCCACTTGGGGGCATTTCCGCAATGCCCGGATGCGCATATGATTTACCCTTTTGCGTCAGAGCGAAGAACTGACGCGACCGGAAAGAGCCGTTCAAGGAGTCGCCTGCGCGGAAAGCCGGCCGAAGAGTTTGGCCGCGGAGCCCTCGGTGACGGAGAGAACCACGGACACCATCCCGTTTCCGTCCGATGGCGCAGGGGCGATGCCGACCCTCGTTCCTCCGGCATTCATTTCGCCGCCGGATCGCCAGTCCGAGAGATCCGACGACCACTCGTAGGCATAGGAGACGTCCTCCGCGAGATCCGGGTTCAGCGGGTGGCGGAAGGTCAGCGAGGAGGCGGTGGAAGTGACTCCGCTGATGCCGGTGCTTGGTGCGTTGGGGCTGGTGCCGAAGACATGCTCGATGCCGTTGGCCATGCCGTCCTGGTCCGGGTCATCGAGGAAATCCTGATCCGCGGGGTCGAGACTGAATCCCGCAATCCACGATTCGAAGGTGAGCGCCGCAACCACCGGCAGCACTTGCCCCAGCGCCAGGTTGGTGATCGCACCCGTGAAGGGGTTGGCTCCGGAGATGAGGATCGAGCCGAAGTCCCGGGCGCTGGTGTAGGTGAAGCTGCCGATGGTTCCGAGCGCGCTGTCGGACCAGGTCACCGTTCCAAAGTGGGTGGTCCCGTTGTATCCGCCGGCCGGGGTGAGATCGAGGGTGATGGCGACCGTGCGGGGACCGGTGTTGCCATCCGGGCCGTCCACGGAGTTGGTGTTGCTGGTGCCGCCGAACATGTCGAGTTCGCCATTGGCGCTGGGAGCGGCGACGCCGGTCTGGCTCCGATAGATGAGGGTGGCGACTCCGGTGGTGGTGACGCCGGAGCCGGTGTTGGTGAAGTTTTTCAAGGTGCTGGGAGCATTCTGGCTCGCGAAACCCAACGTGAACCAACTGCCGGTGGTGGGGGCCAGCGTGGCGGAGAGTTTGAATTTCCCTTCCGGCTTGCCCTTGGTGCTGTTGATGAAAGTGCCGAGATTCAGATGAGCGGATCCGTTGCCGCCGCTGGCCGCACCGCTTTGCAGGAAGCCGCTGGCGGCCACCCAGGTGAAGGATCCGCCAGCCGCGGTGATGAGGGGCGAGAAGGAATCGGCGGGGCTTCCATTCAAAGCGATGGCCGCACCCCCGAAGGCTTCGGTGATGAGAAAGGTGGAGCTGTTCTCAATCAGGATATTTGCCTCAACCGGCGAGCTGAGAATATAGCCGCTGCCGGCAGCGGCGGCGACACGGAAGGTCTCGTCGGGTTCGCCGAGACGGTCTGCCAGCGGGACGAGATCTATCGCGGCAGAGGATTTCCCGGCCGGGATGGTGATGGAAGCGGGGAGCGATTGGTAATCGGCGCCGGCGGTGGCGCTAGCGGCCGGGTAGCTGAGATTCACGGTGAGCCCGGAGGTCACGGGCTGCGACACCCAGACGATGATGCGGCTCTTGCGGGCCGCTCCACCCCCGCCGACCGGCTCGGCGGCGCGGGCATGGTCCATGCGCAAGCGGACCTCGGGCGGACCGCTCTGCCCGACACCGAAGCCGACGGCATCGGCGATCACATAGCCGTTCGTGCCGGTGGTGCCGATGCTGACATTTCCACCGGTGCCCGCGGCGAAGGGGAAATCCCCGATCTTGAACCATGCCGCGCCGGAGTTGCGCTGGTTGACCGTGATGACATTCGAGCCGCCGCTGTGATTCACCGTGACCGGGACATGGGTCGCGCGGTTGGGATCGGCAGCCCATCGGAGATAGACCGGATAACTGCCTGCCTGCGGGATGTCCGGCGTGAAGACGGCCGATTTGAGGCCTTTGCCCGTGTTGCCATCCTGCAAGTAGTTCGTCCCATGGAATCCGCCGCTCGCGGAACTGGGGAACCACTCGCCGTTGATCACCATCGCGGGAGCGGGAGTGGTGTTGTCGATGACGATCGAGGGGATCACGGATGCCGGGACGGGCACGCCGATGGCCTGGAGGAGAACCGGCGTCATGAAGAGCGACCAACCGTTGGCGGAGGGGTGGACGCCGTCGGGGACATGGACCCGGTAAGCGGGACTGCCCTTGTCGTAGAGGGCGGCGAAGGCGGGCGCGTGGTCGATGCAGAGGAGCCCGTTCGCGGCGGCGAAGTCGCGGTAGTCCTGCTGATAGAGCGCCAGGTTAGCCCGGATGTTGAAGGTGTCGCCGGGCTGGTGATCGGCGGGATTCATGATCTGCAGGATGATCTCGCAACCCGGATGCGCGGCGACGATGCCATTTCTCATGGTGGTGAGATTGGCGATGGCCTGGGCCCGGCTGACGTTGAGCGTTTCCGCGGCGTCGTTCATCGAGAACTCGATGAAGACAACGTCGGGGTCCTGATCGATCACCTTGGTCTGGAGGTTGGTGACACCCCAGTTCGAAGCCTGGCCGGAGCCGCCGCTGTTGATCCAGGTGGCAAGGCCCGGATAGGCGGCTTCGACGGCACCTTGCAATTGGGAAACCCAGGCTCCGTTGGCGGTCAGGCTGGTGCCGTAGAGCACGATGCGCTGTGGCGTGCCGCTGGCGAGATTGCGGACGAACTTCGCCCGGTCGAGGACCAGCGCCGGGGCACTGGACGCCGGGCTGCCCGGGCTGACTCCGGCGGTGGCACCCGGCGTGACTTGGAAGATCAGACATTTCCCGATGTCGGCCGCCTGCACCGTGTAGGCAGGGGTGGTGCCGACATGCGCGTCGCCGGCATCGGGAATGCCGTCCTCGCTGCGATACCATTGGAAGGTGCTTCCACCTTCGGCATCGCCCTCCGCGTCCGAATAGGCGTAGGTGCCGGTGAGCGTGGCTCCCACGCTGGCGCTGCCGGCGACCTGCACATTGGAGGCCCGGGGTGGCGAATTCCCGTCGATTTTCACGAAGGCCACCGCATCCGCGATGACCTTGCCGTCGGTGCCGTTGGTCGAAAGCGTGACTGTGTTGGCGCTGCCGGGGGTGAAGCGCCAGGTGCCGACTTCCACGGCGAAGCCATGCGTCGATCCCTGCCGCATGTTCCAGGTCACGTTGGCCGTGCCATCCGCATGGGCGATCGCGATGGGTGCGTTCGAAGCGCGGTCGCTGCCGGGCTTGTAGAGCAGTGAGATCTGATAGTTGCCTTCTTCCGGAATGGGCAGCGTGTAAACCGCCTGCGAGGGCACCGCCGCGGTGCCGGTGAGGAAATTGAACTCGAAGAGACCGGCGATCCCGGTGGCCGACTCCTGGGTCCATGTTCCCGTGGTGGTGAAATTCTCGCTTTGCGTGTAGTGGATCACGCTGCCGGTGAGCTTGTTGTTCGGGAGGTCGATGCCGTTGGTCGCGGTCCCACCGGGGCCGACATCCGCCGAGAAGGGCGGCGTGATCGCGGAGCTGGAACTGGGGTTGTTGAGCACCACGAGGTTCCAGTTGTCCCAGATCGTCTTCACCGAGCCACTGACGGAATTGTAGATCCAGTTGTCGCGCACCGTGGTGTTGCTGGTGTCCCAATCGAGGAAGATCCCGTTGGCGAGGCGGCGGACCACGTTTCCATCGGGCTTCTGCTCGTAACCCCAGATATCGTAGAGCCAGTTGTTGAGGATGAAGTTCGGCGCGTTGAGGTGGTTCATCGTCGCGAAGTGGATGCAGCCGCCGTCGATGGTCGTCTGCATCGCGTTGTGGATGCGGTTGTATTCCACCACGTTGCCGCCCTGGTTGCGGAAGGCGAAGACGCCGTTGCGCGAGAGGTCGTTGAAATCGTTGTTGGCGATGCGGTTGCCGGGAGCCATCGACATCGGGAACGGCCGGGAATCCATGTGCACGCCGCCGCCGTAGTAGCGGAGGCGTCCGCAGTGCTCGACCGTGTTGCGGGTCACCTCGTTGAGGATCGGCGCGACTTTCGCCGCGGCCTCACCGGGCGTGTAAATCTTGGTGTCGTCCATGTAGCCGAGCCGCGCGCCGGTCATCAAAACTCCGCCGCCGCCGGAATGGCGCACGGTATTGCGGTCGAAGACATTCCGCCGGCTGTCGAGGTGCAGCCACAGCGCGTAGCCCCCGATGTTCTCGAAGCCGCAGTTTCTAACAGAACAATCGAGGGTGTTCTCGAACATGACCGCGGTGTCGGTGTGCACACGCGCCTCGATGTGGCCGAGGCTGAAGCTCGTATGCCTGAATTCGAGTCCGTCGAAATGCACGTGCTTCACGTGGGTGTTGGCATTCACATCCCCCTTGGCATTGACGATGCGGTTGAGGAAGGGCGCGACGATGCCCAGCGTGTTGGGATCAACGCCCGGCTGCGGCATGTAGTGGAGCCTTCCGCTCGACGGGTTGAGAAACCATTCGCCGGGTTCGTCGAGCTCCGCCTGGACACCTTCGATCCAGAACCAGCTCCCGCTGTCGATCGTCCGGTGCCGTTCGCTGTCCGCGATGTCGATCCGTCCGGTGGCAGGATTGACCGCGGTGACGGTGTTCCACTGGTTGAAGAAGCGCGACTGCGGGACGATGTTGATCTGCGCGTCGGCGGCCGTGCCCCATGCCGTCTTGATCAGGGCGGGGGCGATGATGGCGTGATCGAAAGCCCCGCCGGTGGCGTAGAGGAAAGGGTTCGCCTGGCTTTTGTTCGGAAAGCGCGCCCGGGTGGCCAGGCTGCCGTTGACGAACAACTGCCGGAAGTTCCACTGGCCCGCACCGAGGCCGGTGCCGGCGAGGTCGGTGTACCAGACGCCCCCTCCCCCGTTGGTCCAGGTGCCGGTGACCGGCTTGCCGCCATCGAGCACCACGGTCGCGCCCGCGGCTGACTTCCAGGTGATCGGGAACGCCGCCGTGCCGGAGTCTTCCGGGCGGAGCTCGAGTGCCGCACCCATCCTGTAGGTGCCGGCGGCGAAGATCACTTCGACCGGCTCGCCGAGACCCGCGGTGATCAGCCCGCGCACCAGTTCCCGGGCTCGTTGCGGGGTTGCCACCGGCTGGAGTGCCGAGCCCGCGTTGGCATCGTTACCGGCGGGCGAAACGTGGATTTCGATTGCCGTGGAAACCGATAGCAGGCTGATGGCGGCAAGCGATGCAGCCAGGGATTTGAACACTTTCGGCATGGAGGGCTTCTTGATGAACGGGGGAGTTCGAGGAGCGCTTGGGCGCTGAACTCAGACTACGCACCTTACAGGCAGGACCAACCGGATTCAATGCGCCACCGCGCATTATCGTTACGAATTCACGCCACCACCCGGGGAGATCGGAGGCCCTTCCAGAAGCTCAAGGCGCGGTGGGCTCCAGAGCCTTTACCCTCACGAAGAGAGCCGGTGCTGCGAGAAGTCCGGGAGTCAGCGTGACCCCGACGACCTGCATGCCGTTGGCATCCGGTGTGCCGGGCGATTGGACGGCGGTGCTGTCCTCGGTCCAGCTACCCAGCGTGGCGGAAGTCCACACGGTGTAAGTCAGGTTCGTCAGAGGCGGGTTCCGCCGGGTGTAACTGAAGGTGCCGGCGGCTCGATTGAACGGGACGGAGATCGGATTGACCGACGAGCCGCGGGTGGGATTGAGACCGAAGGCGCGTTCTTCCCCGTTGGTCATCCCGTCGCCGTCGAGGTCGGCGGCGGGGTCGCTGAGATTGGCGGGTGCGTAGATTGCGGCCCAGGTGGTGTAGTCGGGCACGGTGGTGGAGATCGTCTCGATCAGTTGGAAACCGTTCACCGGTCCATTGACCGCGCCCATGTTGAAGGACAGGGTGTTGCCGGCGCTTGGCATGAGGCCGTTGAAACGGGCGAAGTTGGTTTCGCCGGAGGCAATGTCAGCGGGGTTGGTGTCTTCCAACAATGCCCCGACGGCACCGTTGACACCCGAAGCGACATCGCGATTGATCCGATAGGTTCCGGCCAAGCCCGAACCTCCCGTTTGAGTCACGGGCAAGGCACCATTGCCATTGGCCCAGAACCAGTCGGAATAGATCACAAGGCTGTAGGTGGAGCTTGGACTGAGATTGCCGAAGGTGATATCGAACAAATCGTTGTTCCCGTCATCCTTGATCCATGTTCTGAAGATCTTGTGACCGGTGGTGAGGCTTTGGGTTCCGAAATTGATGGAGGAAGTCGCGATCGGCGTGATCTTGAAACTGACGGCGCCGGTGGTGTTGCCGGTGGAGTCGGCCAGGTTTGCCAACGCCGTGCTGGAGACGGTATTCCAAAGGCTGTTCGAGGTGTTTTCCGTTGCTGCGCCCATGAAATTGTCCGCCGTGGTGATTTGATTGGTTCCCGAGCTGATAACGCTTCCCACGTTGACATTCCAAACACGAGTGGATGTGGATTGAGCGGAGCTTGTCGTCGCGGATGCCGGAGCGGATGCGGTGGTGGCATTTTGTGCCGGGCTTTTGTCGCGGGTTCTGACGGTGTAGGTGTAGCTCGTGCCGGGGGTCAGGCCGGTGTCGGTGTAACCCGGGCTGTCCTGCCAGCCGCTGTCGGTGCCGCCGGGGCCGTTGGTCGTTTCATCAAAGAAATACTCCACTCCGCTGGCATCGCTGGCGGTGGTGACGGTCATGGCGATGCCGGTGGAGCCGTTGGAGGCGGGCGGAGTGGCCCAGCTCGACGGATTGGGTGTTGGCGCGGTGTTATCGGTCGCACCGCCTGAGATGAGGCGGAGCTGGAGGCCGTTGGTGATGGCGGCACCGGCGACCGCCTGGCTGGGGGTGCCGTAATAATTGTAGGTCGCGAGGTTGAACTCCTGGGTGGTTGCGCTGGCGGTGAAGGTGCCGGTGGTGAATTGCCCGGCCGCGCCCGACAGGGGCTCGTGGACAAGACTGACCGCGTAGATGGTGCCGTGACTCAGGACGATGGAGGTCATGCCGGTGGGCGTGTTGACATTGTCCGCCGCCCAGATCTGAACCTCGTAGTTCCCTCCGGGAGTCAGGCCGGTGAAGGTGACTTTCCCGCCGGTGTAGTTCCAGGAAATGGAGCGGAGGAAGGCATCGTACGGGGTGTTGCCCGTGCTTGGAACCCGGCTGCCGATGTCCCCGCCGCTGCTCTGCGCGTTGGGGATCCGCCCCTGTGCGAAGACGACACCGTTGACCGTGACATTGCCACCGGCGTTGTGGCCGGTGTAGGAGGTGACCAGAGTGCCGGCCGTGGAGACATCGGTTGGACCGCTGATGTCCGAGGGCGTGCTCCAGACAATCGTGCCTGCGGGAACGGCAGGAGTGACGGCGGAGAGGAGGGTCGACCAGCCGGTTTCGTTCGGCGCGGCCTCCTTGTCGCGGGCCTTCACGCGGTAGGAATAAGTGGTGCCGGGCTTGAGGCCGGTATCGCTGAAAACCGGGCTGCTTTGCCAACCGCTGTCCGTGCCGCCGGGATTATTGGTGGTTTCCTCGAAGAAATACTCGACCGGATAGTTGGCATCCACCGCCGTGGTGGCGGTCATGTTGATGGTGATGGCATTCGCCGCCGCAGGAGCAGTGGCGAAAGTCATGGGATTGGGTGCGGGCGGGGCGGTATCCACCGGATAGGTGGTGGCAGGGAGTGCGGGCTGCGCGGTGGTCGGATTGTTCGCCACGGATTGGTCACGGGCCTGCACGGTGTAGCGGTAGGTGGTCCCCGGAGTAAGTCCGGCATCCACGTAGGTGGGGCTGTATTGCCAGGCACTGCTGGTGGCACCGGGATTGCCGCTGGTCTCCACGAAGCGGTACTGCACGCCATTGATGTCGCTGGCGGCGTTGGCGGTCATGGTGACGCTGGCACTGTTAAGTGCGGTCGGCGGCGTGGCGAAACCCAGCGGGTTCGGCGACGGCGGAGTGGCGTCCGGCGGGTCGGGCGTGGCGAGAAGCGCGACCATCGCCTCGCCCATCAACTCGCCGTTCTTGTAAACACTCTCGGCATTCTTGTTCCAGTGGATGTCCTCGTTGCGGGGTGAAACGGCGGGAATGCGGTAGTTGGGCCGGGTTGAAATGGTGCTTACATTTTCCCGCGCGCTCATCGCGAGCTGCGCGTTTTCGATATCCAGCCACAGGTTGGGTGCGGTCGGGACCGGCCCGTCGCTGGTCGTCGCGATCACCACCGGCATGCCCGGGGCGTTGAGGGCGGCACGGAGATCGACGATGAGATCCGCCAGGTTCGCCTCATATTCCGCGGTGGCAGCCGCGCTGAAGCGGTCGTTCTCTCCCTGGTGCCAGCCGAAGCCCTTCACCTCGATGGCGCGACCGGGATATCTTGCGGCAATGGCAGCCTGCGCCTGCTGCCAGGTGCTCAGGAAGATGTTGTAGTACGAGCCGACCACGCCACCCCGCTTTGCCACGGTGCCGGGTGGCCGCCAGTCGCCCACGAGAGAGGTGCCGCCCCAGCAGATCTTCACGATCACGACCTCCTCGTTGAAGTAGTCGCCGAGCTTCATGCCCATGCCGAATTCCGGCCCGATCGCCCACGATGTCGGACCGTTGCTGGTTCCTGCGCCGAAGCCTGCGGTGAGATTGCCGGTGGAGTAGGTGTCGCTGTTCGGAGATGCGACGGGGCCCTGGCGGACCCACATCCAGGCATCGTCACGCACCACCCAGTTGCCCGCGGGGCGGAGGAACGCGTAGCCGGGATTGTTGTCCACGAAGTGCCGAAGGGTAGCCTGCACCTCGACGCCGCCCGATTGCTCGGTGATGAAGCCGTGGCCTTGTGCATTCGACTGGCCGGCGAGGAGGAATACCTTGATCGGCCCGGTGGTCTGGGCGGCTGCGGCTGCGACAAGGGTGGCGGCGAGGGCAAGCGACGAAATCTTGCTCGGGAGGACGGTATGGAATTTCATCATGATGGGAGAAGATGGAATACCCGTGGCTCTTATCGGGCCCGAAGAAGGGCCATGGGGTGACGTCATGCTCAGGGAGAAACGATGCAACGAGTCGCAGTGATCCTTTGTAGCGCCCCGGCTACGGCCATTGCATGAAGGGTCGCCGAAGCTCTGGCAATGCCACTCCGCGTATTATTACTACCAATTTGCGCCAAATGGTCTTGAGCAGTCGGGAACTTCTCCCTAGCCGTCATAGCGATGAAACCGACCCGATCATCCAAGCCCGTGAACACGAAGGCGGCCAACCCGCCTGTCCGCCACGGTCTGCCGCGGGTCGCCTTGCTGATCCCGGCGTGGAGCGACTACGGCAGGGGCATCATCGAGGGCGTCTGGGAGTATGCCCAGCAGCACGGACCGTGGCTGTTGGAAATGCAACCGGGCGAGCCGGACGAGAACACCGACATGCCCCGCGGCTGGAGCGGCGACGGGGTGATCGCCTCGATCCACACCCGCCGGCTGGCGGCCAAGCTGCACGCTCTCGGCACACCGGTGGTGAACGTTTCAGGCTCGGTCCGGGAGGGCGTCGACTTTCCCCGGGTGACCAGCGACGCCCGGGCGGTGATGCGGATGGCAGTGGCGCACTTGCGCGAAAAGGGCCTCAAGCACCTCGCGTTCTGCGGGGAACCGCATCGTCCGTTCATCGACTTCTGGACCGATGCCTTCCGCAGCGTGATGGCGGAAGACGGGACGGAAACGGTGATCTACCGACCCTCGGCACGGATCGGACCGAAGGCCGGCTTGGAAGCGAGGCAGAATGACCGCCGCCGGTGGATCGAATCGCTGCCAAAGCCGGTCGGCATCATCGGCTGGGCCACCGGAATTTGCCGCTATCTCGCGATCGCCTGCACCGAAGGAAACATCAAGGTCCCCGAGGAGGTGGCAATCCTCAGTTTGGAAACCGAAGATCTGTTAGGTCGGGTGGTCCATCCGCCGCTCAGCGGGGTCGATATTCCCATCCGGCGCATCGGTTATGAAGCCGCGGCGCAGCTCGACCGGATGCTCCGCGGGGACCCTGCGGAGCCGCATCAGATCCACCTTCCGCCGCTCGGCGTGACGACCCGGCAGTCGACCGACCTGGTCGCGTGCAGCGATCCGCAGGTGCAGCAAGTCCTGCGCTTCATCCATGACCATGCCCACGAAGGCATCGACGTGCGTAGCGTGCTCAAAGCCGTACCGATGGCCCGCCGCTCCCTCGAGCGGCGCTTTCAGGATCTGCTCGGCCGCAGCCCGGCGGACGAAATCCGCCGCGTGAAAATCAACCGCGTCCGGCATCTGCTGGACACCACCAGCATGTCGATCCCCGACATCGCGGAGGCTTGCGGATTCAAGTATGTCGAACACATGATCCCGGTTTTCAAGAAGCACCACGGAAACACCCCGTCGCGATACCGCACCGAGGCACGGCTGGGCAGGTGACGCAGCGAAGGCCGAGCAAAAAAGGACTGCCGGGCCTGATCAACAGCAAAGTACCTTTGTATTGTTACGCTCCTGAAGCCGTTATCCAAACATGTTTCGGCGAATTCCTAGGGATTTGATCAATTGGCTGCATTTGCCCCTCTACGCCGCAGGCGCTCTGCACCGGATCGGATTCACGTAAAGTGCGATCGCCCGTCGGTCGCTCCGTGGCCTTGGTAGGGCTGGACCGCCGCCGTATTTACACCTCATTGACGATTGAGGAATGACGATTGCTGATTTTTGATTGAAGAGGCCGTATCACGCGGCGGCAGACCTTCGCGATCGATCGTATTCTCCCCGATCCAAAATCAAAAATCCTCAATCAACAATCATCAATCCCACGCCGACAGCCGGGCCAGCCCACTTGGCCCCCGAGGGTGAGACGTCAAAGAATTCGCCCCTGCCTCGACCTCCGCTGCCTCAGGGTAAAGTGGGTCCGCCCGGCGGTCGGTTCCTACCGTGAAGGCATTCACACCTCGAAATCAAACACCACCACCCGCTCGAGGCAAGGCACGACGATATCGCGGACGCGTTCGTGCTCGGGATGCGGCAGGTAGGCGTCGCGGTTCGCGGCGGTGTCGAAGGTCATGATGAAGCCGTGGGTGAAGCCGTCGTTGAGGCCCTCCGCGCTTTCGTAGGGCCCGTGCTCCATGTCGAGCAGACCGGGGATCTGCCCGACCATGCCTTTCATCTCGCGGAAGCAGGTGTCGATCTGCGCGGAGGTGATGCCCTCCTTGAACTGGAACATGCCGTAGTGTCGGACCATCGTTTCGTGGGGTAGTTGGATTAAATTCAAAGAGCGTTTGCGGCCATCAGGGAAAGCAATTTCTCCGCGCAGGCCTTGGCGAAGGCGGGGTCGTTGATCTCAAGATCGAACTCCTCCACCGGCTGCCGGGACTTGTCGCGCAGCGCGTCGAACAGCGCGTCATCCGCCGCGGCGTCGTGGAAGGACTGGCCCGCCGCGCTGATGACGCTGATCGCTTTTCGCGGGATCATCACGGCACAGCCCGCTGTGCAGGCGTTCGCCTTCGCCGCGAGGATCCCGCCGAGTTCGGCGCACTCTTCCGGGGTGGTCCGCATCAGCGTGACCTGCGGGTTGTGGATGTAGAAATTCCGCCGGGCGAACTTCGCGGGCACCGATGCCTCTTCGCCGAAATTCACCATGTCGAGGCAGCCCGGCGCAATCACCACCGGCACCCTCGCCCGTGCGGCCGCATCCATCCGCTCCGGCCCGGCATTCAGCACGCCGCCGACCAGTTCGTCGGCCCACTCGGTCGTGGTCAGGTCGAGCACCCCGCTGACCATCCCGCTCTCGATCAGCGATTCCATCGTGCGCCCTCCCGCCCCGGTCGCGGCGAAGACCAGCACCTCGTAGCCCGCATCCTCCAGGATCCGCTTGGCTTCGGTGATGCAGGCGGTGGTGTTGCCGAACATGCTCGCGACCACCAGCGGCTTCGCGGCATCGACCTCCACCTTCGCTTCCACCATCCCGCAGATCGCCCCGGCGGCGCGTGAGAAAATCACTCGCGACAATCGGTTCAATCCGGCCACGTCGGCGATGCTCGGCATCATGACGATGTCCTTGGTCCCGAGGTAGGGCGCGGTGTTGCCGCTCGCCAAGGTCGAGACCATCAGCTTCGGAAAGCCGAGCGGCAGCGCGCGCATCGCCGCGGTGCCGATGGCCGTGCCACCGCCGCCGCCGAGCGAGATCACCCCGTCGATCTTTCCTTCCGCCGCCAGCTTCTCTAACAAGACCGGCGCGGCCTTCGACATCGCGACCACGCACTCGCCGCGGTCGCGCCTGGCGACCAGCGGCGCGAGGTCCAGCCCTGCCGCCGCGGCGACTTCTTCGCGAGTGATGTCCGGCGTCACCGACGGCGGGCCGCCGCTGCCGACATCGATCAGCAGCGCCGCATGCCCCCGCTCCCGGATCAGCCCGGCGACAAAGGCATGCTCCTCCCCTTTCGAATCGAGGGTCCCCAGAACGGCAATCGTTTTCATGATCGGAAAAGGTTCACCGCCAAGACGCCAAGGACGCCAAGTTCAAGGCAGTGGGTTTCATCGGGTCTTTCAAAACTTGGCGCACTTGGCGTCTTGGCGGTTCGTTTTCCTCAATGCTTCCGCTTCACCGGGATCGCCTTGAACTCCCGCGTCAATTTCGTGAGCGACATCTCCACCGCCATGCGCTCGAGACTCGAGGCACCGACGAAGCCGACCGCGTCGGTGTGCTCGTTGATGTAGGCCGCGTCCTCCGGCGTGTTGATCGGACCGCCGTGGCTGAGGTAAAGGATGTCGTCGCGGACCGTGCGGCCGGCATCGATGATGGTCTGCGTCCGCTTCGCCGCCTCCGGCAGCGACATCGTGGCGTCGACCACGCCGATCGAGCCGCCGACGGTGGTCCCGACGTGCGCGATGATCACGTCCGCGCCGGCTTCCGCCATCGCCTTCGCTTCTTCGGGCGCATCGACATAGACGATGCTGAAAAGGTCCATCCGCCGGGCCAGCGCCACCATCTCGAACTCCTTCTTCACGCTCATCCCGGTCTCCTCGAGGATCTGGCGGAACTTGCCGTCGACGATGCAGTGGGTCGGGAAATTGTTCACACCGCTGAAGCCCATGTCCTTCACCTTGCCGAGCCAGTGCCACATCCGGCGGCGCGGGTCGGTCGCGTGGACGCCGCAGATCACCGGAACTTCTTCCACCACCGGCAGCACCTCGTATTCGCCGATCTCCATCGCCACCGCGTTGGCGTCGCCGTAGGCCATCAACCCGGCGGTCGAGCCGTGGCCGGCCATCCGGAAGCGCCCGGAATTGTAGATGATGATCAGGTCCGCGCCGCCCTTTTCGATGAACTTCGCGCTGATCCCCGTTCCCGCGCCGGCGGCGATGATCGGCTGCCCTTTTGAAAGGGTGTCGTGCAGGCGTTCGAGCACTTCGGCCCGGGTATACGGGTTTCCTTTTCCGGTCCAGGGATTCGGCATGGCGGGAAGGTTGACGCGGTCGCCGGGAAAAATCTAGCGCCTTGCACGTCGAAAATGGCCACCTCTTCATATCCGAGACCCACATCGCGCCCGGAAGGCTCGACGCCCGGCACCGGCCGCCGTTAGAAACGCGGGAACGGGGATGAAGAAACCAAGCGTGACTCCCTCTGCTGACGTCCAGATCCTCGGTGCCCGGACCCGCTACCGTGTGGTGCGGGCCGATGCCGCGGACGCGCGGTCGTGGCTTTCAAAAGGCAGCGTCTGCCCGCTGCTCCACCAGCACCACATCTCGCACGCCGGCATCATGGAAGCCGCGTCGCCCTTCGAGGTCGTCCGCATGAACCAGAGCGGAACCTTCATGATCGCCTGCATCGAAGGCGAAGGCGTGGTGCTCGCCGACGGCCGCTGGAAAAGGATCCGCGCCAACCAGGCCTGCCTCCAGCCACCCTTTGTCATGAACGCGCTGAAGTGCCTGCCCGGCAAGCGCTGGACCTTCGCCTGGGTCCGCTACGACGAGTCGCGCGAGGTGCGGCCCATCGTGTCGTCGCACTCCCCGGTCACCGGCCCTTTCGACGCCGCGCCGCTGCAAGCCGCGATCGAGGGACTCCACTGCGAATCGTCCGGGGAAGCCTCGCCGGCGCTGCTGCACCACTGGAACGAACTGGTCCACCGCTACGTCGTCCGTTTCGCCCAGCCGCACCGCCCGGACGAACGACTGTGGCAGGTCTGGCAGCGGGTCGAGGCCAACCTCGCCCGCCCGTGGAGCCTGACCGAGATCGCCGGCATCGCCTGCATGAGCGAGGAGCATTTGCGCCGGGTCTGCCGCAAGGAACTCGGCCGCAGCCCGATGCAGCATCTCACGTTCCTCCGCCTCCAGCGCGCCCAGCACCTACTCTCGGTCACCGACGACAAGGTGGAAGTCATCGCCCACTCCGTCGGCTTCGAAAGCTCGTTCACTTTCTCCAACACCTTCAAGAAATGGATTGGCTGGCGCCCGTCCGAACAACGCGACACCCGCTCCTGACCCTCTAACAGCCCGCATCATGAATCCCGTCCTGCCCATTTTCACTTTCTACTGCTCCGCCCTCCTCGCCGCCGCGGAGGAAATCCCGGCGAAGGGCCTGGTGCTCGACCTCGACGCCGCGAAAGGCCTCACGCTCGAAGACGGAGACAAGGTCGCCGCGTGGCGCAACCAGATCGCCGCCTCGCCCGCAAAAGATTTCGTCAAGCGCGACGAAGGCCGCAAGGAACCCGGCAGCGGACGGCCGACGCTGCGCAAGGAGGTCCCGGAGCTAAAGGGCAAGCCCGCGCTGGTCTTCCTCCAGCAGGAACTCGTCTGCCTCGACGAGGACAGCTTCGACAGCCTGAGCACCGGCAAGGGCCACACCTGGCTCGCCGTGCTCGCCTTACATGACCAGCGGGTCGGCTTGAAGGACGTGAACTCGTTCTTCGGCAACCTCCGCAACGGCGAAAAATACGAAGGGGTCTGGGGCTGCACCAACGATGACAACACGCTGTGGTGGGGTGCCCGCAACGGCCTGACTTTCGGCCGCTTCGATGCCAACAACCCGCAACTTCTCGGGCCGAAACTGGAGACCGGCAAGTTCCACCTCGTCGCCGGCCGGATGGCCGCGGGCGAGGGCACGGTGAAGCTCGAACTCTTCTCGAATGGTGCCAAGCCGGCCGCCACCGCCGACTTCCCGGTGAACCCGAAAGCCAATCCGTCGCGCATGACCGTCGGCCAGGAGCGCGATGCGATCCAGCATCCCGGCCATGAGTCCTTCGACGGCGAAATCGCCCGCTTCCTGATCTGGGATCGCCCGCTTGGCGATGCGGAACTGGCGGCGGCGATGGAGCTACTACGAGCGGCGTATCTGGAAGAATCCTGATCGACAATTCCATGCGGGCTGACTATCGCAGTTACACCCCATTGCCGATCAAGCTCCGCGGTTCGCCATGAGCCGAGAGCCCTTACACCTTTGCCCACCCATGCCCTGTTCCTCCTCTCTCCCCGCGATTCTCCGGCGCGCCACCTTCCTCGTGCTCGCCGCCGCGGCGCTGACCACTTGCCGCAAATCGGAGCCTCCCAAGACCCCGCCGCCGCCCGTTGCCGTGCCGGCGAGCGAGGAAGCAACCGTGCCGCCGGGCAAGGCCGCCGCGATTCCGGTGACCGTCGACACCGTGAAGGGCATGACGCGCGGGGGCCAGCCTTACTTTGTCAAAGGGGCTGGCGGCAGCGGCAACCTGGAAGCCCTCGCGGCCCGTGGTGCGAACTCGACCCGGACCTGGACCACCGGCGGGCTCAAGGAAATCCTCGACCAGGCGGAATCGCTGGGCCTCACCGTCAGTGCCGGGATCTGGCTGGAGTCGGAGTGCTCGTGGTTCTCCTACTCCAATCCCGAACACTGCGCCAAGCAAACCGCCCGGGTCCGCGAGGAAGTCCTGCGTTATCGCGATCATCCCGCCCTGCTGGCGTGGGGCATCGGCAACGAGATCGAAGGCGATGGAACCAACATCCCGCTCTGGCAGCAGCTCGACCGCCTCGCGAAACTCGTCAAGGAACTGGACCCCGCGCACCCCACCTACACCGCGGTGGCGGGAGCGAACGAAGCGAAGGTGAAAGGACTGATGGACCACGTGCCGCATCTCGATTTCCTCGGCGTCAACACCTACGGCGGCGTCATGGGACTGCGGAAGCATTTGGAGAATGTCGGCTGGAAGCGTCCTTGGATGCTCACCGAATGGGGTCCGCGCGGATTTTGGGAGAGCCCGAAGGCAAAGTCCGGCGCACCCATCGAGCAAACCAGCAGCGACAAGGCGGCAATGATCCGCAAGGCGTACGAGACCGTGATCTCGAACGACGGCGGCTGCCTCGGGAGCTATGTCTTCCTCTGGGGCTGGAAGTTCGAAGCGAGCGCCACGTGGTTCGGCCTGATCACGCATGAAGGCGACACCACGAACGCCGCCGACACGCTCCAGGAATTGTGGAGTGGAAAAAAGCCGGCCAACCGGGTTCCGGACATCCAGCCCGTCCGCGGTGTTCCCCCGACGGCCCTGGCGCCTAACAGCCCGTTCGAAGCCACCGTGCAGGCCACCGATCCTGAGGGCGATCCCCTCGCTTTCCACTGGGCCGTCCTGCCCGAACCAAAAAGCCACGACGGCCACAAGGCCCCACCGATGCCGAAAGAGATCGCAGGCACGATCGCCGAGCCGTCCGGCGCGCGCGTGACCGTAAAAGCTCCGGCCAAGCCCGGGATCTACCGGCTCCACGTCTGGGTCAAGGACGGCAAAGGCCACGCCGCGACGGCAAACATGCCGTTCGAGGTGAAGTGAGGATCGCAGTAGGCCGTGCCGACGCGCCAAAGCGATCCAACCTGAGTGGTGCCCCCCGAGCGGAGTGTCGCGTTGAAGGCGACATGGCAATGGGCCGACTCCTTTCAAGGAGTCGGGCGGCAGGATGCCGCCCGACCGCGGCATGTCGCCTTCAAGGCGACACTCCTATCGTCACCCGCACTTCATGGAACCCGCCGTCCCGCGGCAAGGGGATCCGCGCGGTGCCATCGACGACTTCCGCCTTCACGCCATCGCGCTCCGCCGAGAGGACCCGCTTCGCCTTGCCGCCGGGATTCTCCACGGTGACGCGGTAGCTCGCCGAGCCATCGGGCAGCGCGCCTTGAATCACGAACGACGGCCAGTCGTCGGGGATGCAGGGCTTGATCACCAGCGTCGCGCCGTCCTCCACCCGCAGGCCGAGGATCGACTCGATCGCCACGCGGTATATCCAGCCGGACGATCCGGTGTACCAGGTCCAGCCGCCGCGGCCGATGTGCGGCTCCGCGCCGTAGATGTCGGCGGCGACGGCGTAGGGCTCGACCTTGTAAAGCTCCGCCGCCTCAGGCGTGAGCGAATGTGAGATGGGCGTGAGCATTTCCCAAAGCCGCAGCGCTCGATTGTTTTCGCCATGCTCCGCGATGGCCTGCACCGCCCAGCAGGCGGCGTGGGTATATTGGCCGCCGTTCTCGCGCACGCCGGCGACGTAGCCTTTGATGTAGCCGGGATCGTTGGCGGTGTTGACGAAAGGCGGGGTGAGCAGGCGGATCAGGCCTTCTTCTTCCGAGATCAGCTCGCGCGACATCGCCGCCAGCGCGAGCTCCGCGCGCTCGGGCGGCGCGGCCTTCGACAGGACGGCCCAGGCCTGCGCGAGGGCGTCGATCTTGCATTCGTCGCTGTCCTTCGAACCCAGCGGCGCGCCGTTGTCGTAGTAGGCGCGGCGGTACCATTCGCCGTCCCAGCCGCCGTCGTTGAGGGCGGCTTGGAGCTTGCTCCGATGTTCCCCGTACTTCGCCACCCTCCCGCCGTCGCCGCGGGCCTCGCAAAGCGGGATGAACTTGCCGAGAATGCGGTAAAGGAAAAATCCCATCCACACGCTCTCGCCCTTCCCTTCGCGGCCGACGCGGCTCATGCCGTCGTTCCAATCGCCGGTGCCCATCAGCGGCAAGCCGTGAGCGCCGGTCACCAGCGAGCGGTCGATCGCCCGGCAGCAGTGGTCGTAGAGGCTGCCGTCCTCGCCCGAAGGCTCCGGCGTGAGGTAGTTCTCGTCGTGACCGTCTTCCAACAGCGGCGCTGTTAGATAGGGCTCGCGCTCAGCGAGCACCGAGTGGTCGCCGGTCGCGAGCACGTAGTCGGCGGTGACCAGCGGCAGCCACAGCAGGTCATCGGAAAAGCGGGTCCGCAGGCCGCGCTCGATCGGCTCCGGATGCCACCAGTGGAGCACGTCGCCTTCGACAAACTGATGCCGCGCATGGAGCAGGATCTGCCGCCGTGCGAAGGACGGATCGAGCGGCAGCAGCGAGCCGGAGTCCTGCAACTGGTCGCGGTAGCCGAAGGCCCCGCTCGATTGATAGAAAGCCGAGCGCGCCCACATCCGGCAGCACAGCGTCTGGTAGGCGAGCCAGCCGTTGACCATCAGGTTCATCACCGGCGAGGGCGTGGTCACCTTCACACCGCCGAGCAGCGATTTCCAAAAGTCCCGCGCCTCCGTGAGCGCGGCCTTCACCACCGACGGATCGCGGTAGCGCGTGACCAGGCTGGCGGCTTCGGCTTCGCCCGTCGCCTCGCCTAACAGCACCACGATCTCAACCACCCCGCCCGGTTCCAGCGTGAAGGTCCGCCGTTCCGCGAAGCAGGGATCCAGCCACGCCCCGCTCTCGCCGCCGAGCTCCACGCCGGTCCGCAAGCCCGCGGGATTCCGCGGCGTGCCATGGCGGCCGAGGAACACGAGCCGGTCACAGGTGAAGTCGCGCCGCTCGACTTCCGCGCCGCTCACGCTGGTCGCGCCGAAAGCCACGCCGCCAAGAAAATCCCCCGCCGCCGGATTCACCGCGCGCAAGCTGCCGTCCTCTTCCTGCCGCGTGACGATCAAGCTTGGCTGAGTTGGCAACGAGCCCATGACGAGCCGCTGGCAAGACGCGAAACGCAGGTGCTTCGCGACCTTGGAATGGTTGCTCAGCCGCAAACAAGTGATCTTCACCGGATCGACGCGCGGCACGAACATCGTCACCTCCTGGTCGATGCCGTGGCAACTCGAAAGGAATCGCGTCGCGCCGAAGCCGTGCCGCACCTCGTAGTCGCAGGACCCCGGCACCGGTCCGGGCAGCGGCGACCAGACCGCGCCGGTCTTCTCGTCGCGCAGGTAAAGCGCCTCGCCATGCGGATCGCCGGCCGGCTCGTTCGACCACGGCGTGATGCGGTTCGCCTGGCTGTTGCGCGCCCAGGTGCAGCCCGCGCCGCTCTCGCTGACCAGAAAGCCCGCCGCCTCGTTGGCGACGACATTGATCCACGGCATCGGCGGGCGCTCGCCGCCGCGCGGCAGGCGGATCACATACTCGGACCCATCCGCGCTGAAGCCGCCGTGGCCGTTGAAGAACTGCAGCGGCTCCGGGTCTTTCGCCGGGCTCGACTCGTGCAGGATCCACTTGATTTCCGGCGGCGGACCCGGCGCGTGGTTGCCGGTGAGATCGGGGAAACGGTCCTTCACCACCGCCGATGCCGAGGCAAACAACAGCGCGCGGCCGGCATCGGACAGCGACGCGGCGGGGATCGTGAACACCCGGTCGTCGAGCCCTTCCGGAGCCTTCGCCGCGGAGTTGGCAAGCACGATGAGGTTCGTGAAAAAACCCTTGTGGTTCCAGTAGCCGCGCGCCCTCAGCAGCTCACGGGTCAAGCCGCTGTCCCAAGGGCCGGCCACCACCACCTGCGGCCGGTCGCGCGGGATCCGCTGCTTGCCGAAGAAGTCGTTGGCATCGGCATCCACGGGGAATTCCCCGGCGTCCGGCACCAAACTCCGGCACCCGTAGTACATCGCCGCGGCCAGCGACTGGATGCGCGCGGCTTCGGCGGGATCGAGCCCCAACCTTCCCTGCAACTCGAGCTCGGCGGCTCCGGCCTCGTGAAGCACCCGGTCGAGATCCGCCATGAAGCGATGCCGCTTGGCCATCTCTGCCGCCGCCTCCCGCGTTTCCGCGATGCCGGTGACGAAGCCCAGCTCGCGTTCCTCACCGACTTCGAAATCCAGGACCACGCGCAAGCTCAGGCAGGGATCGAGCACATTGCCGACGGTGCCGGACAGCCGCTCCTCCTCCATCGCCCGGGGGGCCGACATGTCCCGGCCACGGCCGATGAAGCGCAGCCGGTCGGTCTCCCATCCGGTCGCGGAGGCCCCGGCAAGCGAGTGGAACAGGCAAGGCCACGTTTCGTCCGCCCCGCGCGGTCGGCGCTCGGCGAGCAGCATCGAATTCGCCGCGTCGCAACTCGTCTGCACGAACAGCTTCGAGAACGCCGGATGGCCGAGGTCCGCGCCCTGCCAGGTCAGCACGGCTTCGAGGAAACTCGTCACCTCGATCCGCCGCGGCCGGCCGGAAAAATTGCGCAGGTGCAGCCGCCGCACTTCGAGATCATCGGTCGGCGACACCGCGACATCGAGCCGCGCACGGATGCCTTCGCATTCGTTGACGATGCTGAACACCCCGGCAACGTCCGACGATTGGTAGGCCTCGGACGGAACCTTCATGGGCTGCATGGCCACCGACCAGGTCGCGCCACCATCGAGATCGCGGAGGTAGATGAACTGCCCCTGCCCGTCCTCGACCGGGTCGCCGCTCCAGCGGTTCACGACATGACCGTGCCGCCGCGACTGGCCGGTGCCGGCGGCGCTGATGAAGACATGGTAGCGGCCGTTCGACAGCAAACGGGCGTGCGGGGTGGGCAGGTGGGGATTGGGTTTCATGACGGGGAGAGTTCAAAAGCAGGACCAGGATGGATAGGATGGATAGGATTCAGATTTTAAAACCTCATCTTTTCCTCTATCCTATCCATCCTATCCATCCTGGTCCAATTCTTCAGGGTTTCGTGTTTTAAAATCCATGCGGACGGTTGCCGGGCAGACGTGGACCGTCACTTCCCCGGCGGCGAACTTCTTCAAGGGGTTGCCGTTCACCGTCACCGCGCGGACCGGACCGGGACAAGGCGGGCGCAGCACGAAGCCGCCGGCGGGGACGCGGACCCCGCCGCCGATCTCCACCACCATTTCGCCGTCGAGCGTCATCGAAAGGTCCAGCGCCCCATGCCAGGTCCCTAAGCCTTTCACCGCGACTTCCTTCCCGCCGACCAGCCATTCCAGTGGCACGCCCGCGCCGATCACCAGCGCGTTGTCCGCCTCGCGCTCGAAGGCGAACAAGCTGGCAAAGGCGAGCATGAACTCGGCGGCGATCCAGGTGTGCGGCACGTCGCCGAGGTGGCCGGGGCTGCGCGGGTCGCGCCAGGAAATCTCCGGCCACTGGTTCCAACGCAGCGGCCGGCGGTCATCGAGGAAGACTTCTAACAACTCGTTCGCCTCCGCCCGCTTGCCGAGCCGCACCAGCGCGCCGACGATCCGGATCTCGTAGGCGGTGTAGTTGTTCCACTCCATCTCGCCGGAGTGCTTGCGGCGGAAGTCGCGGACGAAGTGATCGAACATCGCGTCGAGCGGCTCCGCCGGCAGGTCGTCGGCGAACTGGAGCAAGGAAACGGCGTTTGAAGTCGCGGTCGGATCGAAGTCCGCCCATTCGACCGAGCCGGGGACATAGTCGAGGTTCTTGTCCGCGATGACGGTGCGGATCGACTCGCGCAGCGCGGCGCGGAAATACAGGGCCTGCTCCTTGTAGTGCGCCGCCTCCTTCCGCTTGCCGAGGGCGGTCGCGATCGCCGCGGCATCGAGCAAGCCGCGCAAGCCCCAGAAATCGTCCCAGTAGGAATGCACCGGGTGGGCGAGGTAGCCTTCGTGGCTGGCCGACTCCGGCAGCAGGCCATAGCGGTCGCGCTTGTCCGGTTCATGGTATTCCGCGGTCAGACGTTGCGCGCGCAGCTTCTCGATGAAGGCCGCCGCCTTCTTCACATGGGGCCAGAGGTCACGCAGAAAGGCCTTGTCCGCGGTGAAGCGGAAGCTTTCCGCGACGCCGTAGATCAGCTGGCCGTGGCTGTCGTGCTCGACCAGCCAGTCAGGACCGTTGCGGTCGACGCAGCACGGGACGAAGCCGGTGCGGCGCTGGAAGGGGGCATACCAGCGGATGAAATCGGGCAAGGCCGTCGTTTCGCGGATCCGCAGCAAGGCCGCGCCCATGATCACCCCGTCGCGGATCCACGAGCGGGTGTAGCGCCGCGGCCCGGGCTGGAGGGCGGGCCCGTCGCGGTTGATCAGGATTTGCCCGGCGGCCGTCTTGAAGGTCGCCGCCGCATCGCGGGCGTGGCCCCGGGGCAGGCGGAAGGTGACTGCGCCGAGCCGCGCCTCCATCACCCGCTTGGCTTCGGCGAACTGGGCGGCGCCCGAGAGTCCGCCAAGCTCCGCCACGCTTTCGGCCGTGGCCTTCCTGCCGAAGGGAACGGCGATGAACACCTCGCGAAACGCAGCGCCGGCGATCTCCATCTCGAATCCCAGCGCGGCGGAAGCGAAGCCGAACTCATCCGTGACTTCGGACTGGTCGGGCAAGCTGCCAACTTCCAAGTGCTCGCTGACCGCCCCTTGCTCGAAGGTCGCCGCGCCGAACGACAGGGGTTTGGTCAGCGGAACGACCGCCTTGTCGCCGTTCACCCAGGCCACATCGTGCTTCCAGGCGATCGAGCTGATCTTGCTGACGCCGCCGAGATGGTTCCACTCCTGCCATGGCGGCGTGACCTGGAAGGGACGCAGCGCGACATGCAGCCGGACCCGGCGCGCCTTGTCCGACCCGTTGCTCACGCGGTAGCGCACGAAGAGCACCGAAGTCGTCCCGCTGCCGGTGGCGAAGGCGGTGGTCTGCAGCTTCAGACCCGGCAGCGACCAGTGCGCCGACGGGATCGACAGCCCGCCGGGCTCCATGCTGACCGAGCGGCGCACGTCGGCCCAGGTGACCAGCCTGCCGTCCAGATGGAGGAACGGTTCGAGCGAAAAGCTGCCTTTGTCGGGCTCGACCATGCCTTCCTCGTTGATCAGCGCACAAGTCAGGCCGTCCGGTCCGCCCGCGCAGGTCCAGTAGCTCTGCTCGCGGCTGAGGTAGCGAGGATAGCGGCCGCGCGGGTAGAGCCCGGCGATGGTGTGGAAGGTATCGATCAAGGTCCGCGAGAAGGCGAACGACTGCACCGCCAGCCGTTTCAATCCCGGCGGCGGGAGGTCGAAAGCGAGCCGCAGGAACCGCGCCCGCGTCACCGGCAGATGGATGAAGCTGCGTGCGCCGCGGGCATCCTGTGCGCGGTGGAGCTCACGCCATTGTTCGCCGTCGTCGGATCCCTGCACGACAAACGCGCGCTTCGCGGGCCGCGCCAGCCATTCGATGATCAGGCCGCCGAACTCGCGCGGCTCATGGAAGTCGATGCACACCCAGGGGCGGGCATCGGCGGGATCACTGCGCCAGCCGGATTTCGGCTTCGCCGCGAGCAGGTCCGCCGGGTCGCTGCCGGGTGCCGAGGCGGAGGCGGTCACCCGCGGCCGGCGGCGGATCGTGCGGTCCTGGAAACGGAAGTCGTCGATCCACACCGTGCCTTTGCCGCCGGGTCCGGCGCTGAGCACGAACTCGATCGCGCCGAGCTTGCGGATCCGCCCGCCGCCAGCCGGCCCCCAGGCGAAGTCGATGCTGCTGCCCTGCAAGTGCAGCTCGCGCGGAGTCACGCGGAAATCAAATTGCTCCTCCTGCCAGCGCCAGACGTTCCTGCCGGAGGGATCGGCCAACTTGAACTCGAACTTGTTCTTCGGGGCCTCGCCGCGGACGCGAAAGGTGAAAGCGTAGTCGGTGGGGATCGCGAAGCGGAACTCCTTGCGCGCCACCACGAAGCCGCCGCCGCCATGGAAATCGAAGTCGAGCCTCAGCGCGCCCGCTTCCACGGAGATCTTCATTTCCGCCTCGCCCGACGCGAACGCCTGCCAGCCGTCGGTCGTCGCGAAGTCATCGATCCGGGTTTCCTTCATTGCGTGGGTTCATTTCGCCGCTCGTCCAGCACCCCATCCTCGTCGCCGTCCTCCGGGTAGGTAAAGCCGATTCCGGACCGATGGAGTCGGTGCGAAGACTTTGCAAGGATGGGCGGAGGAGGCGGATTCTGATGACAACCGCGGCGCGACTCTCCGCTTGAGGCGGCCGGTTCCACGTGCCAGGGTTTCCCCCGACATCAGGAGTGCCCCGACGCAAGAAGGGGCCAGCAACCTAGCCGAGACGCCAAGGTGCTTCCGTGAGCCATTTCACGGGATGAGGGAGCGGGACCAGACAGACCCGCCCAACAACAGTCTCCCCGGAATTTTCCGACGCCCGTCCCGATGTCAAAGGAACGGGCGTTTCTTTGTTCCCGGGTCCCGGTGTCGCCCCGAATCCGTATCCGACGCCCCATGAAACAAGCCTACCTCACCACCCGCCAACAGTGCCTCAACCCGCTCCATCACCTCTGGAACAACCACGGCACCTGGTGGTTCCACGGCACCTTCCACCTGCCCGACGGCACCCGCGAGCGGCATCGCTCGAGCCTCAAAACCCGCTGCGAACACGAGGCGCGCCGCAAGCGCGACCGCCTGATCGAACGACTCTCCCCACCGCTCCTCCACGCTTGAACCGACCACTCCCATGAAACGCATTCCCCGCTACCCCCGACCCGCCGGACCGCTCGATCCGCCGGATCACCTGACCCTCATCTTCCGCCAGCGCGACGGCGACGTCTTCCGCTATCTGGTCGATAGCGAAGGCTTCGTCGCAAAGAGTGCCGAAGACGCCACCCCGATCCCGTTCCGCTCCGGCGACCGCTCGGTGCTGTGGTCGCGCTTCGACGCCAGCCTCGGCGGTCTCCAGGCCGTGGTGCCCTTCGAGTTGTTAGAAGACGGCCCCGCCGCCGTAACCGCCCGCTGGGCCGGCTACGAATGGCGGCTGCCACGGCGCGGCGGCACGGTCGACTTCACCGGCTACCAATCCCTGCTCCGCGACATCCGCCCGACCGGCGGTCCCTACCCCGCCGCCAGAGTCCTCTGGCGCGATACCGGCGAGCTGGTCCAGTTCATCGGCATCACCGCGGAGCTGGTCCGGCCACCCCTCACCCCATCAACACGATCGCCAGCACCTGCGCCGACAGGATCCGCAGCAGGGTGGTGAGCGGGTAGACGGTGGCGTTGAGCCCTCGCGCGATCGCTAAAGAGCGGCGATCTTGGAGACAAGCCGGGCAAAGGATGGATTCCGGGCCGCAGCCTGCAAGTCGAGCCGAGCGACGAACTTCACCTGGTGGGTGATCGGGTCGTAAGGCTCCGCCATTCTGTCGCCAAGCCACTCCTTCGCACCGCGGATGGCCTCGGGATTCGCGGGCGCTTCGAGATCGGCCGGCAGCCCGCAGCACCCCCCAGTGATTCCGCCGCCGTGAGGAACCAAGTTTCGAACTCGCGATGAGCGAGTGTGACCAGAAACGACACGTCATTCCGGATCGCACAGGCAAGCGCCAACAATCGGGGTCCGAGTTCAGCAGGGCAATCATCCTCACAATCCAGAAGAATCAGAACGGTCCCCTTGCCTTGAGCCGCCTTGGCGGCGGCAAGGGAGATGTATCGCGAGAAGTAGTCCTGATCCCGCAGGAACGACCCTGCCTTGATCCGAATGGGAGGATTGATCGACGGAACGGATCCTGCAACGGACTCGCTGACGATTCTCCGGAGCAGCAATGGAAGCGCTTCCCATTCCCCGTGGCCTTCGACGATGGGAACGATGAGCGGGGAACTCATTTGCCGTTGAAGTCGAAGAGGTTCAACTGCCGTTCGTCCCGGATTTCCTCCGCCGCAGCCGGATCGACCGCGAGTTGGTTCTGCCTCAGCAGTTCACCGGGAGTGAACAACTTGTCACGCAGCATCGAGCGTCCCGCTTCATCGATTCCGCCGATGCGGGTGACGCCATCGACGTTCTCCACGGCGAAGATCGAATCGGGCGGGATGTCGGGATTGTCCAGCAGGTCGGGACTGTGACTGGTGACCACGATCTGTGAGCGCAGCGATGCCTGCCGCAGCGCGCTTAAAAGCACGGCGGACGCCGCGGGATGCAATGCCATCTCCGGCTCTTCCAGCCCGATCAACATCGGTGCCCCGCCTTCTTCGCGGACGTTCTGAAAGATCGCGACCAGCACCCCCAAGGCCCTCAAGGTCCCGTCAGACATCGACGAGGCGAGAAAGGTCCAAGGATGCTTCTGGCCTTTGACCGCCTGCCGGAATTCGATCGTTTCTTGGGACCCGAGCACCTTCGTCCTCGCGTCGGCAAGCCCGCTGACGATCCGCGAAAGGTAGTCGTTCACGCGCTCCTTGTGGCTGTCGTCGAGATTCTGAAAGACGCTGGCGATATTGCCGCCTCCCCGCCGGAGAATGTCGCCGGGGTCGGGCTTCTGCATGGCTTTGATTTCGCCCGGGCTCAGGTTGTAGACCTCCATTCCGGAAAGCGCGTCGTAGGCCGGACGGAATTCCGGAAGCCCGGAAGCGTTGACGAGGAACAAGCGATCCGGCAAGGCGGCCGGCATGAGTTTCAACGAGGATTCAACCACCTTGCCGGAGCGGACGTGATAGAAATGCTCCTGCATCGCTCCGGTAAGGATCCGGCACTCCTCGTTCTGCACTTCGAAGCCGCTGTCCTTTTTAGCGCCGATCCGGAAACTGAGATGCCCGTTGCCTCCTCCCGGGAGATTGAAATCCAAGCGGATCGAGAAATGATTCGGATGCCCGCCGGAGCGCCTTCTCACTTCCTTGATCGTTCCGCGGTCGCGCAATGCATGGTCGAGCGAGGTCCTGAGTCCGTCCGAGACGAAGCGGAAGCTATCGAGGAAATTACTCTTCCCCGAGCCGTTCGGGCCGATCAGGAACGCAAGGCGCGGAAGGTCGATCCTGCAGGAGGCGATGCTCTTGTAGTTCCGCAGCGTGACTTTCCGGATGAACTGGCTCTTCATGGGCTTTGAGTCCGCGGCAGTTCTAGGCAATGAACCGGCCCGCGGAAACCCAATCTTTGAGGTTCACGCTGATTCCGGGCGGTGGCCTCTTTCGCGGAGGGGGCGACATGCTGGGATTTAGAGTCGCCGTGACACGGAAAGCAAGGCCGGCCACCCCTCACCCCTCACCCCTCACCCCATCAGCACGATCGCCAGCACCTGCGCCGACAGGATCCGCAGCAGGGTGGTGAGCGGGTAGACGGTGGCGTAGGCGACGGTCGGCGAGTCGCTGCCGGCGACATTGGTCGCGAAGGCGAGGGCCGGCGGGTCGGTCATGCTGCCGGCGATCAGGCCGCTGAGGTCCATGAAGTTCATCTTCCAGACGACCCGCGCGAAGATCCCGACGGCGAGCAACGGCAGCACGGTCACCACCACCCCGGCCAGCAGCCATTGCAGGCCGAGCGCGCTGAAGACGGTGGCGAAGAACTTGGCCCCCGCGCCGAGCCCGACCGCGGCGAAGAACAGCGCGATCCCGAACTCGCGGAAGGCGAGGTTGGTGTTCACCGGCATGTGGAAGACCAGCTTGCCGATGCGCCCCAGCCGGCCTAACAGCAGCGCCACGATCAGCGGCCCGCCGGCCAGGCCGAGCCGCACCGGCTGGGGCAGGCCGGGGAAGACGATCGGCATGCTGCCGAGCACGATGCCGAGGAAGATCCCGGTGAAGAGCGGGACGAAATGCGTCTCGTTGAGCTCCTTCAGCGAGTTCCCTAACAGCTTGCCCGCCTTCAGGATGTCCTTCTCGTTGCCGACGACTTGCAGCATGTCGCCGAATTGCAGGCGCAGGCCGGGGACCGCGGTCATTTCGATGTCGGCGCGGGTGACGCGGGAAACGACGACCCCGAAACGGTTGTCGAGATCGAGCTCCGCCACGGTCTTGCCGAGCACGGCGCGGTTGGTCAGCACCACCCGGCGGAAGGTCACGGCATCGCTGGCGAGCACCAGGTCCTCGTCGCTGGTGTCGCCGACCACGCGCTCGAATTGTTCGAGCCCGCGCGGCGTGCCGACCACCGCGAGCAGGTCGCCGGTGCCCAGTTTGGTCGCGTCGGTGGCGACCAGCACCTCGGACTCGCCGGCGTGGCGGACGCGGGAAATGGTCACGCCGGTTTCAAGGCGGCCGGGAATGTTGTCGAGCGTCAGGCCGGCGAGTTTCGGATTGGTCACCACCAGCGTGCGGCGCTCGAGCGGATCGACATGCCGGCGGTGGCTGGCGTTGAAGGCGGCGGACTCGGCCGCGGGATCGATGCGGAAGATCTTCTTCAGCAGCAGCAGCGTGCCGATGATGCAGGCGATGGCCGTCGGGTAGGTGACCGCGTAGGCCAGGGCCGGCAGCGCGCGGCGGTCGGCGGCGAGGTCCGGCAGCATCGCCAGGGTCTGGGTGGCGGCGCCGAGCGACGGGGTGTTGGTGGAGGCACCGGAGAAAATCCCCAGCACCGCCGCGCCATCGAAGCCCGCCAGCCAACCGGCCAAGGGCGCCGCGAGCGCACCGAGGATCACGACCGCGGCGGCCAGCGCGTTGAGCTTCATCCCCTGCTGCCGCAGCGCCGCGAAGAAGCCCGGGCCGAGCTGGAGTCCGATGGTGAAGACAAACAGGATGAGCCCGAACTCCTTCACGAAATCGAGCGTCGGATGATCGACCGGAGTGCCGAAATGCCCGACCAGGATCCCGGCGAAGAGCACGCCCGAAGTGCCGAGTCCGATGCCACGGAATTTCAAGCTCCCCAGCGCCATGCCGAGCACGCAGACCAGCGAGATGACCCCCACGGCATGGGCGACCGGCTGGGTGTGATGAAGTTCGAAGAGCCAGTCCATGTCGGATGATCGATGCCGCCGTTTTCCCGCCGCCATCTACTGCCACCGGCGGGTGGGGTAAACTTGATTCAAGGCCTCGGCGGGATTGCGCGACCCTTGCAAAAAGGCGGAGGAAAGCGGTTCCACCGTCACCCGCCCAGAGCAATTGTCATGCCCACCAGCAAGATCCCGATCACGACCATGGCAAGCCCCATCAGCCAGCGCCGCATTCCGGCATGATGGCCATAGGAGAATCCGCCGAAGAAGAGCAATCCGATGGCGATGGCGTTGGAAGTCCGCAGCGCGGTCCTGGCGTCTTCCATGAAGAGGAAGGGAATCACCACCGGAAAGGTGGAAAGGAACACCAGCAGCATGACGGCCACCGCGCCTAACAGGTCCTTCCTCGTCAGCGGAACCCGCCGCGGTGGCTCGGGGAGCGCCCGGAGGCGCTGGCGGATCGATTCGAGTTCCGCGGGTTGGAGGACCGAGGCGACCACGGGCGGCAGCGTTCCCGCGATGGTTTCACGGGCCAGCTCCGGGTCGTCATCGCGGCGGGCCGCCTTCAACGCCTTGAGCTTCATGCCGGACTCGGTGAGGCAGGAGAGCACGTACATCACGCCGTCGACGATGCCCCAGGCGAGGTTGCAGCCGAGCGCGCCGACCAGCATTTCCCGGACTTCCTCCTCGCCCGCCTTGGCGACGCTGAGGGCGCCGGTGAACGTGAGGGCCATGATCAGGCCGAACAGCACCTCGGAGATGCGGTCGACCGGGTCCAGCAGGCGCTTCGAGGGGGTCATGGCGGGAATCCGTGGAATCTTGGCTCATGAAAGGGGTGCATCGACCAGCGCGGTCTCCGGCAGGAACGGACCGCGGGCATCCAGGGCTGTCAGATTGGCGACGGTGACGCGGGCGATTTCGGCCAGGGCTTCTTTCGTGAGGAAGGCCTGGTGCGCGGTGATCAGGACGTTGGGGAAAGTCAGCAGCCGTGCGAGTTCATCGTCATGGAGGATCTGTCCGGAAAGGTCTTCGAAAAACACGCCCTCTTCCTCCTCATAAACATCGAGCGCCACGCCGCCGAGGCGGCCGGACTTGAGGGCCTCGATCAGCGCGGTGGTGTCGATCAGCGCGCCGCGGCTGACATTGATCAGGATGGTGCCGGGCTTCATCAGCTCCAGCGTCTCGCGGCGGATGATGTGGCGGGTTTCCGGAGTCAGCGGGGTGTGCAGCGAAATCACCTCGGATTCCGCGGCCAAACTGCGGGCGTCGGTGTATTCGACCCCGTGCTCGATCGCCCAGTCGGTCGACGGGAAGGGATCGTAAGCCAGCACCCGCATCCCGAAGCCGCGCAGGATCTGCGCGGTAACGCGGCCGATCCTGCCGGTGCCGACGATCCCCGCGGTCTTGCCGTGGAGATCGAAGCCAACCAGACCGTGGAGCGAGAAGTTGAGGTCGTGGACCCGGTTGTTGGCACGCGGGATCTTGCGGTTGAGCGCGAGCAGCAGGGCGACCGCATGCTCGGCGACGGCATACGGCGAGTAGGCCGGCACCCGTGTTACGGATAGCCCGAGCTCTTTTGCCGCGGCGAGATCGACGCTGTTGAAGCCGGCGCAGCGCAGCGCGAGGTGTTTCACGCCGAGCGCGGCGAGAGCCTCGAGGCAGGGCCGGTCGGCGTGGTCGTTGACGAAAATGCAAACCGCCGCCGCGCCCTTTGCCGATGCCGCAGTCTCGGCCGATAGCCGCCATTCCACGAATTGCCAGTCGATAACGCCGGACGCGGACGCCTGCCGGAGTGCCTCGCTATCGTAGGGCTTGGTGTCGAAAACAACGGTGCGGATCATGATGGATGGTGAAGTTTCAGACCACCGGCGCGGCGGCTTTGACCTCGTCGCTGGCACCGTCGATGTATTTCTCGAAGTTCTTCACGAACAATCCGCCGAGCTTTCTGGCCGTGGCGTCGTAGGCGGCCTTGTCGGCCCAGGCGTCGCGCGGGCGCAGGATTTCCGACGGCACGCCGGGGACCTCGGTGACGATGCCGAAACCGAACACAGGGTCCTTCTCGGTCTTCGCGTTCGCCAGCGAACCGTCGTGGATCGCATCGATGATCGCGCGGGTGTTCTTCAGGCTGATCCGCTTGCCGACACCGGGACCACCGCCGCACCAGCCGGTATTCACCAGCCAGACGCGGGCGTTGTGCTTGGTCATCTTTTCCGCCAGCAACTCGGCATACTTGCTGGGATGCCAGACCAGGAAGGGTCCGCCGAAGCAGGGAGAGAAGGTGGTCTGCGGCTCGGTGATGCCCATCTCGGTGCCGGCGACCTTGGCGGTGTAGCCGCTGATGAAATGATACATCGCGTGGCCCGGCGACAGCGAGCTGACCGGTGGCAATACGCCGAAAGCATCGCAGGTCAGGAAAATCACGTCGGTCGGGTGGCCGGCCACACAGGGGATTTTCGCGTTCTGGATGAACTCGATCGGATATGCGCCGCGGGTGTTCTGGGTGATGCTGGTATCGGTGTAGTCGATCCCGTGGTCCTCATCGAGCACCACGTTCTCCAGCACCGCGCCGAAGCGCAGCGCCTGGAAGATGTCGGGCTCGCTCTCGGAGGTCAGGTTGATCGCCTTGGCATAGCAACCGCCCTCGATGTTGCAGATCCCGTCGTCGCTCCAGCAGTGCTCGTCGTCGCCGATCAGGTGGCGCTTGGGATCGGCGGACAGCGTGGTCTTGCCGGTGCCGCTGAGGCCGAACAACAGCGACGAGGCACCGGATTGCTTGTCGGCGGTGGCCGAGCAGTGCATCGACAGCACGCCGCGCTTCGGCGCGAAGTAATTGGCCAGGGTGAACACGCCTTTCTTCATCTCGCCGGCGTATTCGGTGCCGAGGATGATCAGCTCCTTGTCCTCGAAACTGAGGTCGATGCTGGTGGTCGAGGCCATGCCGGTGGTCAGCCGGTTGGCGGGGAAGGCACCTGCGTTGTAGATCACGAAATCCGGCTCGCCGAAGTTTGCCAGCTCCTCCTTGGTCGGGCGGATCAGCATCGTGTGCATGAACAGCGCGTGGTAGGGCCGCGAGCAGATCACGCGGACCTTGATCCGCAGCGCCGGATCCCAGCCGGCGAAGCCGTCGAAACAGTAGAGCCGCTCGCGGGTGTTGAGATAGTCGATCGCCCGCTGGCGGTTGATCAGGAAGGTCGGGTGGTCGAGCGGGATATTGACCGGTCCCCACCAGATATCTTTTTCGGAAGCGGGGTCTTTCACGACCCGCTTGTCGCCCGGCGAGCGGCCGGTCTTGACGCCGGAATAGGCGACCAGCGCGCCGTTCTCGGCGATGCTGGCGTCCTTCTCGTAGCGGATGGCGTGTTCGTAAAGGGAGCTCGGGGAGAGGTTGCGGTGGACTTCGGCGACGGTCAGGCCGCAAGGGGTAAGATCGATGGCGGACATGATAGACTTGCTTGAATGAAGGGAATTCCTTCCGGTCGTCTTATCTCCTAGTTCCGGCGGGGAACGCGGTAAAGCGGTTTCCGGCATTCGGAATCGATGCGCGGGATTTGCGAAAATCGGCTCGGTGCGATCTGCTTCGAGACTCGACGGATGCCGGAAAACCTTGCGGGATACCGACACAACCCATCGTCCTCCCGACCCTCCATGAAACCCCTTCACCTCCTCATCATCGCTTTGCCGTTACTCTCCGGCTGCGCGAATTTCCGCAAGTTGGAAGCCGACCTGAAGCCCTTCGAAAACGACTACCGGATTTCGGGCATCATCGAAAATGCCGACGACTTCCAGGTCCCGGTCCGGGTGGCCGTGATCGAGTGGGACCGCGCCGACAACAAGATCTTCTCGGGCGACCGGGTCGACCTCGCGCCGGGCGGGGCCTTCGTGTTCTCGGTCAAGAGCCCGCTCAACCAGCACCTCGGGGCCTTTGCCGACAGCAACCGCGACGGGCGCTGGCAGCGGGGCGAGGCCGCCTGGATGCACGAGGGTCCGCTGTCGATCGATGGCGACTCGCGGATCACCCGGGTCCGGGGCCGGCTGTCGACCTCCAGGCTCATGCCGCCGGAACTCATCGCGGCCGTGGACAAGCTGGTGGCCGGAGGCACCGTGGAGGAGACGATCACCCACCGCGGCATCCGCTTTGCCGCCGGAGAGATCGTCGACCTGGACGACCCGCGTTTCGCCGCGACCCGCGGCGAGGACGGCCTCTGGACCCCGGCCACGCTGGCGATCAAGAGCGGCTTCGGCATCTATTTCCTGGAGCGCTACGACCCGTCGCGGACCCCGGTGCTGTTCGTCCACGGCGCCGCCGGCTCACCGCAGGACTGGCGCACCGCGATGGAAAAGATCGACCGCCGCCGCTACCAACCGTGGTTTTACTTCTACCCGTCCGGCGGCCGGCTCGACACCGCGGCAATGGCACTCAACGAGGGCGTCAAGTTGCTGCACTCCCGCTACGGCTTCAATCGTCTCGATGTCGTCGCCCACAGCATGGGTGGCCTCGTCTCGAGGCAATTCGTCGTGAAGAACGTGATCGAGGACAAGCAGGACTACATCCGGAACTTCATCACCTTCTCGACCCCGTGGGGTGGTCACGAAGCCGCGGCGATGGGCGTGAAATGGGCTCCAACCGCGGTGCCTTCCTGGTATGACATGGAAAGCGGCTCGGACTTCCTCGACCACCTCTTCGACCGCCGCCTGAAGGGCAAGGTGAACTACCATCTCTTCTACAGCCACCACGCCAAGCGCTCCCCCATCATGCCCGCGGAAAACGACGGCACGGTCAGCGTGCCCAGCCAGCTCCGCCCGGAGGCGAAGGCCGATGCGGTGAGCGTGCAAGGCTACGACGAGGACCATGTCTCGATCCTCTCCGCCCGCGCCCCGCTGCTCCGCGCCAAACAGATCCTCGACGCGGCGCGCTGACGCGCGCCGGGACTTGCCACGGGGTCGTCGAATCCCTCAACAGGGGTAGGTCGCCGCCCCTTCACACGGGCCGCTGCATCTGCCAGGGTCTCGCCCGCTTCTCCGCAGCCCCGAGCTTCGAAAGATCGCCATACCCCGACCACGGCAGCCCATGTTCACACGCATCGCATTCATCCTCCTCCTCGCGGCCAGCGCGCCCGCCGCCGAGTGGTTCGTCGCCCCGGACGGCAGTGATCGATCCCCCGGCACCCGGGCTCAGCCTTTCGCCTCCGTCCTCCGCGCCCAAGCCGCCGCGACCGCCGGCGACAGCGTCATCCTCCGCGGCGGCACCTACCGGATGGAGGAAAGCATGATCACCCGTCGCGACCGCATCTGGGCCTATGTCATCCTGCTCGACAAGAGCGGCAGCCCCGGCAAGCCGATCCGCTACCGCGCGGCCGATGGCGAGAAGCCGGTCTTCGATTTTTCCCGGGTGAAGCCCGCCGGCATGCGCGTCCATGCCTTTCAGGTCAACGGCTCCCACCTCCACCTCGAAGGCATCGCGGTCACCGGCGTCCAGGTCACCGCAACCGGTCACACCCAGTCGATCTGCTTTTCGAACACCGGCAGCCACAACCGCTACGAACGGCTGTCGATGCACGACGGCATGGCGATCGGCTATTACCTCTCCCGCGGCAGCGACAACCTGGTCCTCAACTGCGACGCCTGGAACAACCACGACCCCGTCTCCGGTGATCGCCGCGGCGGCAATGTCGACGGGTTCGGCGCCCATCCGCAGCACGGCGACACCGGCAACGTCTTCCGCGGCTGCCGCGCCTGGTTCAATGCCGACGATGGCTTCGACTGCATCTCCGCCGGTGAAAGCGTGCGCTTTGAGAACTGCTGGGCTTTTTACAACGGCTTCTCGCCTGAATTCAAAAGCCTGGGCGACGGCAACGGCTTCAAGGCCGGCGGCTACGGCAGCACCCCGGCCAAGCGGCTGCCCCGCGCGATTCCCCGCCACGCCGTCGTCCGCGGCCTCGCCGTCGGCAACAAATCAAACGGCTTCTACGCCAACCACCACCCCGGCGGCATCGATTGGATCCACAACAGCGCGTTGGCGAATCGCCGATCGAACTACAACTTCCTCTGCCGCGATCGCCAGAACCAGAAAGACGTCCCGGGTGCCGGCCATCTCATTCGCAACAACCTCGGCTACAAGGCCCGCACGGAGGTGTCCCAGCTCGATGAAGCCGCCTGCGAGATCGCGGGCAATCTCTTCGGCAGCGGCTTGGGCGACCGCGACTTCCTCTCGCTCGACACCGCCGCCCTCACCGCCCCGCGGAAGCCGGACGGCAGCTTGCCGGAGATCCCCCTGATGCATCCCGCCCCCGCCGGGAAAATCATCGACCGCGGGGTGCTGCTCGACCTTCCCTTCACCGGCCGCGCCCCGGACCCCGGTGCCTACGAGGCCCCCGCCGCCGCCGCCGCGCCTTGACCCCGCTTCCCGTCCGATGAGAGCCCTCTTTTTGCTGATCGCCGGCAGCCTCGACCTCGCCGCCGCTCCCGCGCCCCGGCTCGACGGTCGCACGGCTGCCGAGCGCGGCGACGCGCTGGTCGCCTACGTCGCCACCTGCAAACCCTCCGCCAAGGACGAAACCTACCCGAAAGCCTCCGCCCCGGCCTACGCCGCCCGGCTGCTGCGCGGCGTCGAGACCGCCTACGCCTTGGAAAAACTCGACGCCTCGGTCGCCAGCCGGATCGCCCGCGCCAAGTCCGGCCCGCCCGGCAACCCGCTGTCGCCGCCCGGGCTCGATCCCTTCGACAAGGTCGCCCTGGTGAACACCTACTTTCTTTGCAAGGACAAGATCCCCGCCACCACCGCGGCAAAGATCCGCGACTACTGCGGCCTCTACGCCCACAAGGAATGGCGCGGCTACGGCGCGATGAACTACCGCCTGATGATGGACGGCGCCGGCTTTCTCGCGGCCGAGGAATGGCCCGACCTCAAGGATGCCGCGGGACTGGATGCCGCCGCCATCCGCAAGGCCACCGGCGAGCGGCTGTTCGGCTATTTCGACCGCATCACCCGCGGGAATTTCGACGAATACGGCTGCCCGATCTACCTCGCCGTCGATCTTTCCGCCGTCCGCATGCTCGCCGAGCTCGCGCGCTCCGACGACATGCGGAACCGCGCCACGCTGACCCTCGACGCCATGATGCTGGACATCGCGTGCCACTGGAACCAGGGCCTCCACGCCGGCACCGCCGCCCGGGCCAAGTACTGGGGCTCCACCGACACCGGCTTGGAAGCGATGGGCTCCACCGCCGCCGCGGCCTGGGTCTCGTTCGGCGCGCCGCGGTCCATCGCCGCCGAGGGCAGCGGCTGGATCCATTCGTTCTGGATGGCGACCCGCGGCCGCTACCAGGTTCCGGACCTGATCACCCGCATCGCCAACGATCGCGCCAAGCCTTTCACCCACCGCGGCTCCGTCCCTTCGATGGGCGTTTTCCGCAGCACCTATCACTCCGCGAACTACAGCCTCGGCAGCCAGTGGGACACCCCGAAGAACCCCGCCGACGCCCTCTACAAGGAATCCCGCCGCCACCTGCTGAAGTGGGTTTCCGACAAGCCGTCTTCGACCTTCTGCGTCTGCATGGAGAATCCCCGGCGGCCCTACAATCTCAAGGAGAACGTCGCCAACGCCATCGGCTACGGCGAAAATCCCTTCAGCCAGTATTTGCAACACGAAGGCACCTTGCTCGGCCTCTATCAGGTCCCGGCGGACTATCCCTACTACAAGCTCTACGTCCCCTTCCCGACCCGCGGATCGATCGTCCGCCGGCTCGAAAAGGACGGCTGGATCTTCTGCCACAGCGGCTCGATGCTCATGGCTTTCCGCTCGATCAAGCCAGCCGCCTGGGGCAAGCCTTGGAGCGGCAACGACATGCTCTGGTGCGAGGCCCGGACCAACGCTTGGATCCTCGAAACCTCGGAGCTCCCCCCTTTCGCCGGCGGCGGCATCGAGGCCGAACTCGGGCGCTTCGCCGCGGCGGTTCTGGACCGCACGAAGATCGACGCCACCGGCCTCGACCAGCAGCCGCCGCGCTTCCGCTACACCACCCTCGGCGGCCGACTCCTCGATCTCACCTGGCTGCCCCACCGCCAGCCTTATGCCGGACAGGCAAAGATTGACGACCAAGCGGTCGACTACGCCTCGTGGCCGCTCCACGGGAACCCCTGGGTCCGTCAGAAAGCGGGCGAGCCGATCCTCCACCTGCAGCACGGAAAGGACCGCCTGAGCTACGATTTCATCCAGTGGACCCGCCGCGCTTGGCAGCCTGAATCGCCCTGAGTCCGGGAGTCTCTCCGGACAGGCTCTGGCCACCGCTTTTGACCTTGCGCCGGAAATCCGGACCAGTAGGGTCGATTCCCGTCGGACCTTGCTCCGTCTTTCATTCCAACCGAAACGACTACCATGAAACTCATCAAGTTCGCCGCCCTCGCAGCCGCTGCCGCCGGAACTTTCATTTCCGCATCCTGCTGCACCAGCGCTCCTGCCCCATCCCCTGCCGCCCCGACTTACGTCACCCCTTCCAAGTGATTTTCGGGCCTGCGGGTTCACCGTGGGCCTTCTCATGCCTTGTTCCTAAAGGGACCGCACTCCGGTCCACCCTGTAATTCACCGGCGAGATCATTTTTCTCGCGAAATCCGAAAAAACCCTTTTGAATCCCGCCATGTTCCGAGTCATCGCCGCCCTCGCTGTTTCCGCCTTCGCTCTTCTTTCCGCTTCCTGCTGCTGCACCGGCGAGCAAAAGGCGAATCCCCTTCGCCCGCTTCCCCAGTTCCAAGAAGTGCCGACCGCCCCGGAAGTTGATTACGCCAAGTAATCGTCCGGCCCGAAGAACCTGATTTTCAAAGCCCTTCCCGATGCCATTCGGGAAGGGCTTTTTTTTGTTTCTTAAAGGTCAACAATCAAGGTCGTCCCGCCAAAAATGTCCGGTTGCCTTTTAAAGAAATCCCGGTAGGAACCGTTTCCAGTCCGATGAAAACCCCAGATTCAGGTCCCCGCTTCCGATCGGCCACCCGCCACTACCACCGCTATCGCGAAGAGAACCACGATGGCTGGAACAATTGGATCGATGGGAAAGGAAAGCCGCCCCGATTCAAGATCGGCGGCCGTTTGAAATGGATCATGCTCATCGTGGGAGCCTTGGGAGTTGCCGGTCTGCTCGGCGCGGTCTTCGTGAACGTTCTCTGAGCAGATCCGACCCTGACACCACAGCGCACTTGATCGCGCTTTGACAATTTGCGGAGGCTGACCCACCTTGCCCGCCCGCCGACCAACCCGGCGTTCGAACCATGGGCAAAAGCCTCTATCAAAAAGTCTGGGACGCCCACACCGTGGGGACGTTGGCCGATGGCCGCACGCAACTTTTCATCGGCACCCACCTCATCCACGAGGTCACCTCGCCGCAAGCCTTCGGGATGCTGCGCGACCTCGGCCTGCCGGTGAAATTCCCGAAGCGCACCTTCGCCACGGTCGACCACATCGTGCCGACCATCGACCAGGACGCACCCCAGGACCCGCTCGCCGCGGAGATGATGCAGGCGCTGCGCTCGAACTGCGATGACTTCGGCGTGACCTACTTCGACCTCGCCTCCGGCAAACAAGGCATCGTCCACGTGGTCGGACCCGAGCAAGGCATCACCCAGCCCGGCACCACCATCGCCTGCGGCGATTCGCACACCGCCACCCACGGCGCCTTCGGCGCGATCGCCTTCGGCATCGGCACCACCCAGGTCCGCGACGTGCTCGCCACCCAGACCATGGCGATGGAGCCGCTCAAGGTCCGCCGCATCGAGGTCACCGGCAAGCTCCGCCCCGGCGTCTACGCCAAGGACGTGACCCTCCACATCATCCGCCTGCTCGGCGCCAAGGGCGGCATCGGCTTCGCCTACGAATACGCCGGCAACGTCTTCGACGACATGTCGATGGAAGAGCGCATGACCGTCTGCAACATGGCGATTGAAGGCGGCGCCCGCTGCGGCTACGTCAATCCCGACGCCAAGACCATCGCCTACCTCCACGGCCGTCCTTACGTCGACATGACCGACTTCGACGCCACCGCCACCCGCTGGCTGTCCTTCGCCTCCGACGCCGACGCGGTCTATGACGACATCGTCAAGATCGACGCCGCCAGCATCGAGCCCACCGTCACCTGGGGCATCTCGCCCGACCAGGGCATCGCGATTTCCGAGAACATCCCGGATCCCGCGAAGGCCGCCACGCCGCTGGAAAAGGCCAGCATCGAGGAAGCGCTCGCCTACATGAAGCTGCCCGCCGGCACCCCGATCCAGGGCGTGAAGATCGACGTCGCCTTCATCGGGTCCTGCACCAACGGCCGCCTCTCCGACTTCCGCGAGGTCGCCAAATACATCGGCGGCCACCACGTCGCGCCCGGCGTGAAGGCGATCGTCGTCCCCGGGTCGCAGATCGTCGCCCACCAGTGCGAGCAGGAAGGCATCGACAAGATCTTCACCGCCGCCGGCTTCGAGTGGCGCGGCGCCGGTTGTTCGATGTGCCTGGCGATGAATCCCGACAAGCTCGTCGGCGACCAGCTCTGCGCATCGTCTTCGAACCGCAACTTCAAGGGCCGCCAGGGTTCCCCGACCGGCCGCACCGTCCTGATGTCGCCCGTGATGGTCGCCGCTGCCGCGATCAAGGGCCACATCGCCGACGCCCGCGAATTGTTCTCGCTGGAGCCCCACGCCGCCGTCGCGTAACCTGCCCGTGCCATGAGCAGCGCCGCCAAGAACCTGCCCGTCACCGCCGCCGAGTATCTCGAAGGAGAGCTGCGGTCGGAGGTCCGGCACGAGTTCGTGGACGGCCGCATCTACGCGATGGCCGGGGCCAGTCTCCGGCACAACGAAATCTGCGGTGAAGTCTATGGACTGTTGAAGACCCACCTCCGCGGCGGTCCTTGCCGGGTCTTCATCGAGGCAGTCAAAGTCCAGATCGCCGACGATCAAGGCGAGTCCTACTACTACCCCGACGTCTTCGTCACCTGCGAGCCCGCCGATGACGACAGCCACGTGGTCCGTCAGCCCAAGCTCATCATCGAGGTGCTGTCCCACTCCACCTCGCGCCACGACCGCGGCGACAAGCTCCCCGCCTACAAGCGCCTGCCCAGCGTCGAGGAGATCGTTTATATCGAGCAGGACTGGCCGGAGATCTACCTCGTCCGCCGCTCCGACCGCTGGAAGAAGCACCTCTACACGCAGCTCGACTCCGAGGTGCACCTCGAATCGATCAATCTCACCCTCACCGTCGCCGACTTCTACCGCTCCGCCCCCTTCCCCGACGACGTGAAACGTCCCTGGTATCTCATCAACCGCGAAGACGGCTGATCCTCCACTCTTGTTTCTGGTATCTGGTCTCTAAAATCTTTCCACCATGGCCCTCGAAAAAGTCACCACCGTCTCCGGCCCCGCCGTCTTCATCCCCGGCGCCGACATCGACACCGACCGCATCATCCCGGCGCGCTTCATGAAATGCGTCACCTTCGATGGTCTCGGCGAGTTCGCGTTCTACGACGTCCGCTTCAATCCCGACACCGGCGAAAAGACCGAGCACCCGCTCAACGACCCGCGTTTCGACGATGCCACCATCCTGCTGGCCGGCGTCAATTTCGGCTGCGGTTCGTCACGCGAACACGCCCCGCAGTCGCTCGCCAAGTATGGGTTCAAGGCCGTCATCGCCGAGTCCTTCGCCGAGATCTTCTTCGGCAACTCGACCACCCTCGCGATGCCCTGCGTCACGCTGACCGCCGGCGAAATCGACCAGCTCCGCCAGGCCGTGGATGCCGATCCCGCCGTGGAAATCACCATCGACCTCGTCAACAAGCGCGTCCGCTCCTCCACCGGCCTGGATTTCCCGCTGAACATCGTCGAGTCCGCCCGCGACGCCCTCGTCGCCGGCCGCTGGGATCCCATCCAGGAACTCCTCGACCGCGACAGCGAGATCACCGCGAAGGCGAAGGAGCTGCACTACGCCTGAGTCATTTCCTTCCTGAGCCAGTTCACGTGACAAGAGCCCGCCCACCCGGCGGGCTTTTGCGTTGTGCCCCCCCTCTTCTGCAACAGGCGGAATTGATGATCAGGAAAGCCCGTACGTTCTTTCCTTACGCTCCGTTTGCGCATCGTTCCTACGCTGGATGATCCGCGCCGCCAATATACGGGAGGCCGGGATGTTGCATGATGGCGATGCAACCCGATCAACCCCTCAATCATGAATCTAACGACCGCCATCACGAAGTGGAACCCCTTCAAGGAACTTGAAGACCTCCAGAACCGGACCCGCTCGCTGTTCCTCAAATCAGGAACGAACGGATCCTTGCTCGATGACACGCTCATCGAAGCCGACTGGTTACCGGAAGTCGACGTCGCCGAAGACGACAACGAGTTCACCATCACCGCCGACTTGCCCGACGTTCCGAAGGAGCAGGTCAAGGTCTTCATGGAAGACGGCGCGCTGGTGATCCAGGGCGAACGCCACCGGGAGAAGGAAGAGAAAAAGAAACGCTATCACCGGATCGAGCGCAGTTACGGGAAGTATGTCCGCAGCTTCCAACTCCCGGAGGGAGTCGACCCGGGAAAAATCGACGCGCAGTATCGTGACGGCGTGCTGACGCTGCATCTGCCGAAGGCTCCCGGGCAGAAACAATCCCGCCAGGAGATCAAGGTGAGTTGAACCACTTTCCGGAGAGAAGCTCCCTGCCATAGCGTTCGGACGTGGTTGTCCGGACTCCCCCCCTCATCGGCTGCGGCGCCCCCCCACGCCGCAGCCGTCCGGGAGGGACTCTCCTCCAAGCCACCGCCATGAAAACCGTCATCAACACCACCGTTGGTTCCCCCCCCCGGCCATGAACCGTTCCATGGGACCGCGGTTTCCCCGCGGACCCGTTCCCGCGGCGTCGCGGCCGGTCCGGCCGTCCGCCCGCAGAAGCGGCGCGGCCGCAGCAGGCGCGATGCCCGCCTTGAAAAGCGGATCGAAGACTTGGCTTCCCTCAAGTCCGAGTTCCAAGGAAACCTGAGGAAGCCCGCGGGCCTGCTCGATGCCTTCTTCGAACTCGTCGACCTGATGGATCCCGAGTTCCCGGCCACCTCCCCCGGACCGGCCTCCGCCTCCCCGCGGCGACCGTAAGCCCGGCCTTCCCCTTCCGGCTTTCCCGCCTCCCCCGGTCCGTGTCCACGGGCCGGCGGGCAAAGCCGGGACTCCTTTCATCCAGCCATCCCCCCTTTCCCGAGCGTCCCGCCATGCCCTTGGAACCATGCACTTCCCGGAAATTCCGCCCCGCCCCCGTATTCTCATCGTCACTCCCGAGATCGCGCGCCTGCCCGCCGAAATGGGCAGCGGGGCCGACGGGATCCGCGCCAAGGCGGGTGGCCTCGCCGACGCCACCGCGTCGCTGGTCGAGGGCCTGCTAAGGCAAGGCGCCGATGTCCATGTCGCCCTCCCGAATTACCGCCGGCTGTTCCAAAGCGACGGGGATTGCCCGCCGGAAAATTCGCGGATCCACCTCGCCGACGACCCGGTCTTCCATCATCTCGATCAGGTCTACCCGCGCGATCCCGGCGAGTCCTTGCATGCCGCGCTCGCCTTCCAGCGCGAGGTCATCCACCGGATCCTCCCCCGGGTGCGGCCGGACCTGGTCCACTGCAACGACTGGATGACCGCGCTGGTCCCCGCGGCCGCGAAACGCCAGGGCATCCGCAGCCTGTTCACGGTCCACAACATCCACAGCCGCGAGACGACCCTCGACCGAATCGCCGCGGCGGGCATCGGGGCGCACGAGTTCTGGCAGCACCTCTACTACAGCCGGCCGCCGGGCGACTCCGAGCACGACCGCTGGCATGTGCCGGTTCACCTGCTCGCGTCCGGCATCTTCGCCGTGGACCACGTCAACACCGTGAGCCCAGGGTTCCTCGATGAAATTGCGGACGACGTCCATGGCGGCATCGCGCCCGGCATTCGTCAGGAAATCCTTTGCAAGCGCTGGACCGGCTTTGCCAGCGGCATCCTGAACGCGCCCGACCCGTCGTTCAATCCGGCGGCCGACCCGGCGCTGGAGGTGAACTTCACCCGCCATGATCCGGCCGCGGGCAAGGCGTCCAACAAGCTCGCCCTGCAACGCGAACTCGGCCTCGAGGAGGATCCCGGCGCGGCGCTCTTCTTCTGGCCCTCCCGGCTCGACCCGGTCCAGAAAGGCCCGGAGCTGTTGAGCGACATTCTCCACCGCACGGTGTCGGACTACTGGGGGCGGAAACTCCAGCTCGTGGTCGTCGCCGACGGCCCGCACCAGGATTGCCTGCGCTGGATAACCGATGCGTTCGCGCTCCACCGGCGTGTCGCGGTGAGAAGCTTCGACGAACGCCTGGCGCGGCGCGCTTACGCCGCGGCGGACTTCATGCTGATGCCGTCGCGCTTCGAGCCCTGCGGCCTGCCGCAGATGATCGCGCCGCTTTACGGCTGCCTGCCGGTGGTCCACGCGACCGGCGGCCTGCGCGACACCGTGCGGCATCTCGACGTGGTGGCAGCGCGCGGCAACGGCTTCCGCTTCGAGGACGCCGACAGCAACGGCCTGCGCTGGGCGGTCGACCGGGCGATGGAGTTCCACGCCTTGCCCCACGAAGTCCGCGAGCGCGAGATCCGGCGGATCATGGACGAAAGCGGGCTGGAATTCGATCCCGCCCGCTTCACCCGCAGCTACATGGATCTTTACGAACGCCTGCTCGACCGCCCCCTCGTCCCGCCTCCCGCCATGCCCGCACCGGAAACCGCACCCGCGGCACCGGCCGCCGCAGCGGGGCGGAGGAAAGCCGCGACGCCGCTCAAGACGGGCCTCGCCCTGAAGATGTCTCTCCCCGGGAATCCGCTTCCCGCGTGGTGAGCTCCGGACCGATCTACAATCCGGCAGGGTAGGTCTCGGCAGCATCGGCGGCCTGCCAATGCTCGGATGCATCGAGCGGCTCGACCGCGCGGGTCTCGTCGAAGTGCAGCAGCACGTCGAACTGCTCCGGCAGGCAGCACTTGAAGTAGTGGCTCTGGCGCTCGGTTTCGGGCCGGTAGATCACGCCGATCGCCCGCTCCAACCGCGGCTCGCGGAGCGCTTTCACGGCCGGATTGTCCAAGGTCAGGTCGAGCCAGAAGCGCGGGATCCCCACCTGGTGGAAGAGCTTTTCGTAGCTGCCGTCCAGGCCGGGCAGCACGGCCTTGCGCTCGGCCGGAAGATGCCAGCCGGACGCGGCGGCGACCGACCCGGTATAGGTCGTGAATCCGGCCAGCAGGCACTTGCCGGGGAATTCCTCGCGGAGCCGCCGGCCGATGTTGATCTCGCCGCGCCGGCCCATGTCGGTCGCGCGGGCATCGCCGAGGTGCGAGTTGTGCGCCCAGACCACCACCTTCGCCCGGCCGTCGCGCGCCCGGAGATGGGTCAGCAGCTCGACCAGCGTTTCCACCATGTGCTCGTCGCGGGTGTTCCAGGACGAGACGTCGGAGCGGAACATCGAGCGGTAGTAGTGCTCGGCATTGCTCACCAGCCGGGCGTTCTGTTCGGCGAAGAAAAACTCGTCCGCGGCACCCCGGCCGTCGCGGGAAAGGTAGCGCGCTTCGGCGGTCCGGAGCGCCATCAGTTCGCGGAGGACTTCCACCTGGCACGACGGGCTCACACCGGCGGCGGCGAGCAGCCCGTAGTTCTGCGGATCGGGCCCGAAGCGGTCGAGGCAGCCGTAGTTCGCGCGGGCGCGGCCGGCGGCTTCAGGGTCGATCCTTTCCAAATAGCGGATCACCTCGTCCATCGACTTGTGCAGGCTGTAAAGGTCCAGCCCGTAGAAGCCGGCCTGCCGGTCCGTGGTTCCGGCATTGTCGTTGTGATCGCGGAGCCACCCGATGAAATCGAGCACGTCGGCATTCCGCCACATCCACGACGGGAAGCGCTCGAAGCCGCCGAGCGCCTGCACCGCCCCGCGGTCATCCGACTCGGCGCGGACGAAGCGGTTGATGCGGTAGGCGTCCGGCCAGTCCGCCTCGGCGGCCACCGCATTGAAGCCGTGCTCCTCGATCAGCCGCCGGGTGATGATCGCGCGCTGGCGGTAGAACTCGTGGGTGCCGTGGGACGCCTCGCCCAACAGCACCAGCGGATAGTTGGCGGCCTTGGCGACCAAGCCGTCGTAGTCGCCCGCGGAGCCGTCGAGCGGCAGGGCGCAGGAGCGGACCGTGCGGGCCGGTTGGACCTCGGGCATGGCGTGGAGCGGTTGAAGTTCAGTGACCGTAGTAGTAGTAGGGATCCATCCCCTCGGGACGGGCCTGGCTGTAGTGGCCGTGGAGGAAGGTGACGATGTCGCCCAGCTGCCGGACGGTCATCGTCGTGTTGAACTCGGGCATCGGCGACACCGCGCCGTCCCGCTGTTCTTTTTCCAGCGTCGCGAGGTGGTCGGAGGCGATCACGTGCTGGGGCTGGGTGATCGCGGTCACCAGCTCGCCGTAGGACTTCACCTTGCGCACCTCACCCCCGAGATTGAAGTGGACGGCGGACTTCTCGGAGGGCTTTGTGAGGCCGGCGCCGATCACGTCGTGGCACCGGTTGCACCTCAGTTCGACGAAGGCCTGCTTGCCGCGCTCGACATCCCCGGCCGGGAGCAGGAAGCCCTTGCCCAGCCGTTGCTGTTTGTCGCTGCAAGAAGCGAAGAGAAGGAGCAGGCAAGCGAGGAAGGCGGCGCGGGCATTCATGGACGGAGGGGAAGGTCCGGACATCATCGACTGAGCGGCCGTGCTCGGCAATCGGCGGCCTGCGAAGTCGTGGATCGGGGATTCCGCGTAGGCGGGATCGTCAATTACCCGCAACGCGGCTTGCCGGATGCACCGATTGTCCGTCCGACCGTGCAGAGCTAATCCAGCGGACCGCCATGAGTGACCCCATCACCCGCAATTTCAACGCCTCCCTCCAGAAAACCTACGAATGGCTCCAGGATGTCGAGGATGCCCTGTCGACCGACGACCGTCCGACGGCCTACCACGCCCTGCGCGCGGTGCTGCAGGCCCTGCGCGACCGGCTGACCCCGGTCGAGGCCTGCGAACTGGCGGCGGAGCTGCCCGCGATGCTCCGCGGCATCTACTTCGAAGGCTGGTCGCCGGTGGGCAAGCCGGAGAAAATGGACAAGCAGGAATTCTTCGAGCGGGTCAAGAAGCTCGCCGGGCCGACCTCCGGCGACCTGAATCCGGCGCGCTGCGTGCCCGCGGTGTTCGGGGTGCTGCAGAAGCGGATCGCCGCGGGCGAGCTCGATGACATCCGCGGCGTGCTGCCGGACCAGTTCGCCGGGCTGTGGCCGGACGATTGACCGCTTGCCGCGCTGCCACGCGACAACGCCCGCCGGGACCAGGTCCCGGCGGGCGCGTCTTTTAACGGGCGGTGTCAGAAGCCGCCGGCTTCGGGACCACGCATTTGATGCTGGTGCCGCCCGATGGGATCGGGCCGATGCGCAGCGTGCCCTTCATCGCCTCCGCCCGGTAGTTCATGATGTGAAGACCCAGCCCGCCCTGTTCGGCATTCCGCCGGAAGCCCTTGCCGTCGTCGGTGACCCGGATTTCGACCGCGGGTCCCGTGTCCTTCAGCGAAAGGGTGATCCGCGTTCCGCCGGCATGCTTGACCGCGTTGTTGACCGCCTCCTGGGCGATCCTGAACAGGTGGTTCGCGACGTGCGGATCGCCGATGACGACCGGCTCCGCGCAGTCGAAGTGGCAGCGGATCCCCGCGGCAAGTTGCGTCCGTTCGGCCATGCCGCGGAGCGCTCCCATCAGGTCCTCGGGATCGTTGCCGACCGGCCGCAGGCCGCGGGCGATCTCGCGGGTCCGGGTGATCGCGTCGCGGACCAGCTTCAGGACCATGTCGCAGCCGTCGAACGGCTCGCCCAGCTTCGAAGCCAGGATACACGACGCGGATTCGATGTGGAGCTTCAGGCCCGTCAACTGCGAGCCGAGGTCGTCGTGCAGGTCGTTGGCGATCCGCTGCCGTTCTTCCTCCGACGCTTTCACCACCTCCTGCTCGAGTTCCTTCCGCCGGCTGGTGTCCAAGGCGATGGCGACGATGCAGGATATGCCCCGGTAATCGGCCAGTTGGAGGGCGATCTCGACGTCATAACAGCTTCCGTCCTTCCGGCGGTGACGGGATTCAAAGTCGATCTTGTCCACCTCGCCGGACCGCAAGGGCGCGACCAGCGCCTCGAACCCCGCCTGATCGAAGGACGGCTTCAAGTCGAGCGGCGTGAACTCCCGGAGTTCCTCCATCGTGTAGCCGAGATTCTCGCGCCCGCCGCGGTTGACCTGCAGGAACTTCAAGGTGGCGGCATCGAAGATATAGATCTCGTTGAGCGACTCCTCGACGATCCGGCCGAGGGTCGTCAGCGCGTCCTCCGCCTGCTTGCGCTCGGTGATGTCGCGGTGGATCGAGACGTAGTGGGTGTGCTTCCCCTCCGAATCGAACATCGGCGTCGTGAACAACTCCGCCGGATACGCCGTGCCGTCCTTCCGGTAGTTCACGAGTTCCACCTGACAATGGCGGCCCGCGGCCAGTTCGGCGCGCAACCTTGCGAGCGCGGCGCGGTCGGACGACGGGCCCTGGAGCATGCGCGGCGTCTGGCCGATCAGCTCATCCGCCGAATAGCCGGTGATGCGGCACATCGCCTCGTTGACGAAGACGATCCGCGGTGCCGGCCACTCGAGCCCGTCGCTGGTGATCACCACGCCTTCCGCGAGGTGCGACACCGCCTCACCCAGCAGGCGGACCTCCTGGGTCTGCTCGGCGACCCGCTGCTCCAGCGTTTCGTTCAGCTCGCGCAGGTTCTCCTCGGCCTGCTTGCGCGCCGAAATGTCCACGATCACGCTGCGGCACTGCCAGGTATCCCCGCCGGATCCGACGCTCTCGATCCGCGCGGCGAAGTCCGTTCCGTCCGCCCGGCGCAAGGACAGCTCGCAATCCTGCGGCCGCTCGCTTTCCAGTGCCGCGCGCCGGTGGAGATAGCAGGCGTCCTGGCTGTCACGCGCCACGAAGCAGGTGAAATTGACGCCGACCAGCGCGCCCCGCTCCACCCCGAACATCGCCGCCGCGGTGAGATTCGCCTCCACCACCGTGCCCTCGGCATCGGTCGTCACGTAGCCGGCCGGCGCGCGGTCGTAGAGCTCGCTGAAGCGGTCGCGCGAGCGCGCCAGCTCGGACTGCGCCTGGCGCAGTTCCTCGTTCTGCATCTGCAGCTCGATCTGGTGGACCTGCAATTCATGGACCAGCCGCTGGATCTCCTCCGGCGACATCCGCGTGATATCGCCGCGGGTCACCGTCGCGGCGGCTTCGGCCCGCTCGCGGAGCGGGTTCGAGGGTCGAGCGGGACTGGAATGGTGGTCGCTCATGATCGATGGGAGGGTTACGGATTCGGATGCTTGGCGAGGAGGCAGACCGCGTCCGGCCGACCGGCGCTGTCGCTGAGAAGTTTCAACGTGCAGGCCCCTGCCAGCTCGCGGCCGGCCTTGGTGACCGCCGGTCCTTCGAGATCGCGCACCGCTTCGCCCGACAGGCAGCGTCCCAGCCCGGCCTGCGCCGCCTCTTTCCGCGCCGCGGCGAAGATCACGAGGAAAGGCTGGCCGACGAGCTCCTGCCGCGACCAGCCGTAGACCCGCTCGGCCTCGTCGTTGAGGTCGAGGATCCGGCCGGACAAATCGAGGATCATCATCGGCTCCGGCCCCTCGAGGAAGACCTTGGACAGGCGGAGCAGCGTCTTTTCCGCGGACTTGATCGGATCGATGTCGAGGAGGGTGATCACCACGCCGTCGATCACGTTCTCTGCGGTGCGGTAGGGCCTGATCCGCATCAGGTACCAATGCCCGTCGCGGGTCTGCACCTCGGCGACGCGGATGACCAGCGTGCGCAGGACCTCGCGGCAGTCCGCCACCAGCCGGTCGTAGGCCAGGCTCGACACCAGGTCGCCGAGCGGCCGGCCGATGTCGGTCTGGATCAGGTTGACCAGTCCGCGGGCCGGCTCGGTGTAGCGCTTGATGTTGAGCTTGCCGTCGAGGAAGAGGGTCGCGACGTCGGTGCTGTTGAGCAGGTTCTGCATGTCGTCGTTGGTCCGCGACAGGTCGTCGACCTTCGACTGCATCTCGGCGTTCACCGTGGTCAGCTCCTCGTTGAGCGATTGCATCTCCTCCTTGGAAGTCTCCATCTCCTCGTTGGTCGACTGGAGTTCCTCGTTGGTGGATTGCAGCTCCTCGTTGGCCGACTTGAGTTCCTCGTTCGCGGTCTCCAGTTCCTCGATGGTGATCTGCAGCGACTCCTTGGTGCACTTCAGCTCGCGCTCGAGTTCCTCGATGCGGCCGGTTTCCGGGGTGCCCCGTCTGTTGCCCTCCGGCTTCACGGCATCGGCCGGGGCGGGGCGCGGGCGGAAGGTCACCAGCAGCAGGCCGCGCAGGCTCTCCGGCTCGAGGATCCGCGAGACGCCGAGGTCGAGGTGGAGGGAAGCGCCGTGCGCCTTGATCCGGATGTCCTCGCGGGTCACCTCGCCGCCCTGGGCGACCGCCTGGCGGAGCGCGGAGGCCAGCTCGAGCTGGAGCCCCTCGCGCGCCATGTCCAGGATGTTGAGCCGCGGCTGGCCGGCCGCGGGCTCGAGGAAATCCCCGGTGCGGCCGTGGATGTAAACCACGTCGCCGCGGTCGCTGACCACCACGCTCGACGGGGCGAAGCGGCCGAGCAGGAGCCGGTCGACGAGGCCCGCGATGTTCGACTCCCGCGGCGCGCGCGGGACCGCCGGGGCGCGGGACTCCACCCCCGCGGCTACGGCCTTGACCGGAAACTCCAGCAGCGGATGCGGGGCCAGCGCGGTTTCCTTGCGGCGGAAGATCTTCCACTTCTTGTCCACCACCTCGAACAGGTCGCTGAAGCCGCCGATGGTTTCCGACGTGCCGAGGAACAGCAGGCCGCCGGGCTTCAGCGCGTAGTGGAAGACCGGCATCAGCCGGCGCTGGAGATCGGCGTTGAGATAGATCAGCAGGTTGCGGCAGGAAATCAGGTCCAGCTTGGTGAAAGGCGGATCCTTGATCACGTTCTGGACGGCGAAGACCGCCATCTCGCGGATCTCCTTGCGGATCCGGTAGGTGCCGTCGTCGGCGACGAAAAAGCGCTGCAGCCGCTCAGGCGTGACGTCCGCCGCGATCCCGGCGGGATAGCGGCCGTGGCGCGCCGCCTCGATCGCCTCGTTGTCGAGGTCGGTGCCGAAAATCTGGACATCGCATTGGCGCTTCGCGGACTCCGCGCACTCGCGCATCAGGATCGCCAGCGAATAGACCTCTTCTCCCGTCGCGCAGCCCGGGACCCAGGCACGGAAGGTGTGGTTTTCCGGCCGCGACTGCATCATCCCGGGCAGCACTTCCGCCGACAGGACGCCGAAGGCCTCCGGATCGCGGAAGAAGTTCGTCACGCTGATCAGCAGCTCTTTGAAGAGGATGTCCGTCTCGTGGGGATTCTCGTGGAGGAACTCCACATACTCCGAGAGCTTCTTGAGCTGATGGAGGTTCATCCGCCGCTCGATCCGCCGGTGGATGGTACTGGATTTATAGGAGGAAAAGTCGTGCCCGGTCCGGTTGCGAAGCAGGACGAAGATCTTTTGCATCGGCACGGCCGATCCGGCGGGGCCATCCTCTCCCAAGGGTGTGGCGAAATGGAGTCCCCGTGCGTAGGCGACCAGCTGGCGGGGCATATCCGCCGGGGGCAGCACGAAATCGGCGAGCCCGGTGGCGATCGCGCTGCCCGGCATGCCGGCATATTTCGCCGACTCCACTTGCTGGACCATCGCCATCCCCCATTCGCCCTTGACGGCCCTCAGCCCCAGCGTCCCGTCGGTCCCCGTCCCGGACAGCACGATGCAGATCGCCTTCTCCTGCTGGTCCTCCGCCAGCGAGCGGAAAAACGAGTCGATCGGCAGATGCGGCGCCTCGGTTTTCTCGGCCTCCATCCGGTGCAAGATGCCGCCCAGGATCGCGAGGGATCCGCCCGGCGCGCTGACGTAAACGTGGTCGGGTTGGGTTTTCAGCCCGTCGCTGATCTGCACCACCGGCAGCCGGGTGATCTTGCCGAGCAATTCCGGCAGCAGGCTGGGGTGCCCCGGGTGCTGGTGGGTGACCACCACGAAGGCCATGCCGGTGTCCAGCGGCATCTCGCGGAAAAGCTCATCCAGCGCCTCCAGGCCGCCGGCCGAGGCCCCGATGCCAACCACCGGGAAAGTGCCGGCCTGCCCCACCGCACCCTGCGCTGTGGGGGTTTTCTGGGTGACCGGGCTGCCCGGTCGGATCGGTTTCTGCGAAGCCATGGGGAGTCAGGATGCCGGTCGGCGTCCTCGGATCATGAAACTCCCGCCCCGCAGGTGGCAAGCTTCACCTATCTCGGTTACGGCTCCCGATCTGAAGACAGCCCTGATCTTCAAGAGGGAACCTAATGGATTTTCGTACGTGCTTCCGGGATGATCTCCCGATTGTGACCCGTCGGGCTGAACCCTAGCCTCGGGGGTCCTCCCCCGGCAGATAGGTAGCCAAGGACCCTCCCCCAGAACCCATGACTCCTCGTTTGCCCTATCGTAACCGGATTGCCGCGGGCCGGGCCTTGGCTACCCAACTGATGAAGAGCCACCACTGGCAACGCCCGCTGGTGCTGGGACTTCCCCGCGGCGGGGTGCCTGTCGCGGCGGAAGTCGCCGCCGCGCTGGACGCGGATCTCGATGTCATGATCGTCCGCAAGATCGGCCTGCCATGGCAGCCCGAAGTGGCAATGGGCGCGATCGCCAGCGGCGGGATCTGCATCCGCAACGGTCCGGTGATCCGGGCCACCGGGGTGTCCGAGGAAGACTTCCTGGAAGCCGCCCACCACGAGCGCGAGGAATTGAGACGCCGCGAGCAACGCTATCGCGGAGATCACCCGCTGCCATCGATGGCCGGGCGGACAGTGATCCTCGTCGATGACGGTCTCGCGACCGGCTCGACGATGCGTGCGGCGATCGCCGCGGTCCGCAAACTGCATGCGGAGGAAGTGGTGGTCGCCGCCCCGGTCGGCGCGGCCGACACCGTCGCCGACCTGCAAGGGCTGGCGGAAGAGGTGATCTGCCTCGCCACCCCGGAACTTTTCGGAGCGGTCGGCGCGTTCTACGACGACTTTTCCCCAACCCGCGACGAAGAGGTCGAGGCTATCCTCGCGATCGCGTTTTCAAGAAACCGGACCGCGCCGGCCCATGCCGCTCTCGACGATGAAACTTGAGAACCAAGCCGCGCGCCGCCGACTCCACCCCAAAGCGAGGCTTGAAATCGTAGCCGGAGCGACTCATTTGTTCGAGGAAGCAGGCAGTTTGGAAAAAGCCGCGCGGCTCGCCTGCCAATGGTTTCAAGAATATCCCACCCTTCCCTCCGATGACTGCAAGCCCCCCGAAAGCTGAGCCCCGCCTCAAAAGGATCCTCATTGTGGATGACCATCCGGTCGTGCGCGGCGGCTTGACGATTATCATCCAAGGCAGCGACGGACTCACCGTGTGCGGCTCCGCCGGCTCGGTCCAGGAAGCGCTCGCGGCGGTGGAAACCCTGCAGCCTGACCTGGTATTGACCGACCTCGGTCTGCCCGGACGCAGCGGCATGGAGTTGATCAAGGACCTCCGGACCCTCCATCCCGAGCTGCCGGTGCTGGTGATGTCGATGCATGACGAGATGATCTATGCCGAACGGGTATTGCGCGCCGGTGGTCGCGGCTACGTCCCCAAGGAAGCGCCCTCGGAAGTTCTCCTGCAAGCCATCCGGCGGGTCCTCGACGGCGGGGTGTCCGTCAGCGACACCGTCACCGCCCACTTCCTTCACGGCCTGTCCGGCGGCTCCGGAAAGCGGGCGAGCTTCCCGATCCAACGGCTCACCGACCGCGAACTCGAAGTCTTCGAGCTGATCGGCAATGGCAAGAGCACGCAGGAGATCGGCACCATGCTGTCGATCAGCCCGCGCACTGTCGATGCCCACCGGACGCACATCCGGGAGAAGCTCGGTCTGGCCGACGCCAATGAATTGGTCCGCTACGCGGTGCGTTGGATTGAATCGGACGCCGCCTGCCAGCACCCACGCTGAAAGGATCGGGACCGGACGATCCTGTCGCATTGGCCAATCCTGAAAAGCATCGGACCAAAGTCCGCAACTTGTTGCCGCCGGATGAACCCGCGGGTTCAGGTCCGCGCGAGATGCACATCGACCCTTGCTGGACCCGGAACGCGGCTCACTCGGACAAAATCAGTGTCTGGCTCTGCCAAGGCGTGGCGGAAACGGTCTGCCAAACCTCGGGGGTGAAGGCGGTTTTCGCCGGATCGAAGCCGAGCACCACGACTTCGCATTTCTTCCCGACCATCTCCGGAGTGACGGGGATGAAAAAGGTGTGATTGCCCTCGGTTTTCCGGACGGGATACTCCCAGGGATTGACCGGATAGGAAGGGGCGCGATCAGGGGCACCGAGGATCTTACCGTCCACCCGCAGCGCGACCCAGGCGCCTTCGCGACCGTGTTCGCCATTGCAGGCAACGGCCAGGAAGCCGCCTGCGGGAGCCTTCTCCAGCACGAAGGGCAGCGCCCATGACTTCTGCACCTTGCGGAAAGCGGGGAAGAGATAGGTCATGCGCCAGCCCGTGCGGTCGAGCTGCTTGCCACCGGCCCCACCGCGGATCTCGCTGAGCTTGCCGGGCACGAGGTTGGTCCGCACGTAGCGCACCGGCTGGCCGGCGGGATCACACTCAATCCGGACGTTGCGGCCGTCGCGCACCAGCTTGGCGGGCGACCAGGTCTTGAGATCGGCGGAAACCTGGGCGCTGCGGGCAGCCGTCACCTCGGCGTGGAGGATTTCTCCCTCGGCCGGCGCCTCTAACAGCAGATGATCGAGAGCTTGCGCCTTGCCGAGATCGACGCGCAGGAAGCGGCTCTCGGGATCGCGCTCGCGCATCCGGAGGAAATCGTAAACGGTCTCCGCTTTGCCATCGAACAGGTAGTCCTGGAGGATCCCGCGTTCGCCGATGATCGGCTGCTGGACGAAGGCGTCGCGCGCCGCCTTGACCTGCGGGACCGCGGTCGGTCCCGAGCGGCGCAGCGAGCGGAACTCCAGCGGATCGTTGTCGGCGGCGAAGCAGCCGGTTTCGTAGAGCTCCTCCGCGTCGGCCGGCACCTCGCCGGCCTTCGGGGAGCCGACCTTGCGATGCCAGGCATCACGGTCCGGCTTGCCCGGAAATGCAACCTCGACCGCTTTGCCCGTGAGCAGATCGGGGGCCGACTTGCCGTCGAGGGTCGCTTTCGAAAACTTCCTGCCACCCGCGGCGAGCGATATTGCGGCCTTCTCCCCCGCCCCGCCGAGGACCCGCAGAACCACATCCTTGCCCGGCACGTCGCGGACCAGTTCATACCCGCTTCCGGTCAGACCGACCTCGTCGATCTCCCCGGCCGTCGCCAACAACAGGCAGCTGCGGAACGGCGCGACTTCCACGGCGACTTCTTCACCTTGGTCGAAAATGCCGAGGATGCGCTCGGCTGGATGATGCTGGCGCAGGCTCACCTTCCCCGGCGTGCCGAGGCCGATCGAGGCGTCGAGTTTCACGCGATAGGTGACCGGCTCCCAGCTCAGGTTCCGCAGCGTGATCAGGCGCGTCTTCCCATCGCCGCGCGAGGCGGCGAGCGGACCGTAGCGCGCTTCGTCCAGGACCATCCCCTTGACCATGATGTCGCGGTAGCGGCGGTGGAGGTTGTAGATGCGGGCAAGCTTCGGGAACTCGTCGTCGCGCAGGAACCAGGGGTTCGCATAGATTTCCGGGGCGAGGATCAGGCTGCGGTTGAAGGCCTGGAGGACGAGATCGTCCTCCCAGAAATCGAGGCCCGAGGAAATGCAAACGCCATGGTCTTCGGTGAGCCGTTTCAGATCCGGCACCATCCCGCGCGAGATCGCCTGGACGCGGTTGTGGGTGCCGGTGCTGCTGCTGTTCGCCATGTGAACGTCGATGTAGGTCTCCGCGCCGCCCCACAGGAAAGTCGTCGCGTGCGACACCGCGTCGCCGAGATCGAGGCGATGGTTGAGCAGGATCAGGTCCGGGCTGTGCTTGCGGCACTCGGTCATCAGCCGTGCAAAGGCATCCCGCTTCTCCGGCCGGAGCTGGCCGCACACCGCGTCCATCTTGAAAAGGGCGAACTCATAGTCCCGGCAAAGCCCGACCAGCATGTCGATGCGCTTTTGCTCGTCCGCCGGCGTGTCGCCAAAGCCATCCGGCCCGAGCCAGATGCCGAGGCGGCAATCGAAGCTCTTGGCGTAGTCGTAGACCGGTTTGAAGCCGCGCGGGAACTGCGCCTTGAACTTCGCGGTCTCCATGCTGCCGTAATACTCCGGCCCGTCGATGTTCCCCGCGTCGAAGGCATAGATGTCGAGCTTCATGCCGTACTCGTCGTGGAGCCACTTGAAGAAGGCGAGATTCGTCAGGGTCTGCGCCTCGGTGGACCCTTCGTTGGTGTTGTTGATCCAGGAAAAGTACTGTGCAAGCGAGGGCGTGGTCTCGGTGGCTCCGGGGACGATCTCGGCAGCGGCGGCCGGCGAAATCATAAGCAGCGCAGCCATCGCGGCGGCGCGGATGTTGAGGGGAATCTCGTTCATGGACTTTCGGGTGACAGTGAAACCGTATCGACAGTGGAGGAGTCCGTGGCCAAGTCGACCAAGGAAACGGAAACCAACCGCCGGACGGCCGCAACCCGCGCATGATGGGGTCGCCAGCGGATGCCCCCGCAAGGTAAAACACGCGGCGGAAGCAGCTTCAGCCGGAAGTGTCGCCGGAGGAGCGGCCTTTACTTCCCGGATGGCGGAAGATTGCCGCCCACGTCCCCGATGGCCGGCTCGCGCTGCCGATCGAGCTCGCTGCGGATTCCGGCATCGGCGTATTGGAGCCATGCGTCGCGGATCTCCTTGGGTTGCTGGAGGATGATCCCCTCCATACCCCGCGCGGTTTCCTTGCGAAGCCCCTCGTCCTGCATGGCGTCCAACCAGCCGAAGACGGCAGGAGGATCGCGAGGGAGCCATTGCCCGACGATGATCTTGATGGCGGCCGGGCGGGCCTCGCCCGGTGGGAACAAGACAGCCCAGGCAGCGGCATCCGGAGGCGACCGGGCCGCCCAACGCTGGACGACTTGCACCACCGCCACATCAAAATCACGGCCGGATATGCCGGACTCCGAAAGCAGGTTGGCGGCGCGCTGCGGATCGGTCTCGGCTAGCACCAGCGCGATCCGGCTCTTGGCTGCGGCAACCTCCTGTTCCGAGCCCAGCGCTTCGGCCCAGGCGAGAGCCTCGTCGGGATCCTGCTCCGCAAGACGCATGGCGTAATGCTGGACCAGTCGGATCTTCTCCGGGCTGTCCGCCGTGAGGTGCTGGAATGCTTCGACGGCAAGTTCGGGATCGATTTCGAGGGCATTCCATGCCACCTCGGCGAGCGCCTTGTCCCGGACCGGACCTGAGTCGATCTTCACCGCCTCATTCAGGAGCTCTTGAAGCGCTTCAGGGGTGCTTTGCGACGGCTGGCGTGGCGAATGCTGGCTGCGCTCGACCGACGAAGGGGGGACCGCGGTCTCCTCGCGGGCGCCAGATTCACCCGGCTTGTCGCAGCAAACCAGCAACAGACCGGGCCATAGGAACATCAACAGTCGTGGCATCACGGTGTCACACTGATGCTGCTGAACTGAGAGGTGTTGAGAGTCGTGTCGCTGCAGCTGCCCACGGCCAAGCCGATGTAGCAAGTGGAGGCGAAGGTCGTGTTCGTGGTGCTGCCGACGGTGGTCCAAGAGGTGCCATTGACGCTCTTGTAGGCGGTGATCGTGTTGCCGCTGCGGACGAGGCGTAGCCAGGTGTTCGGCACGGTGCCGGAGTTGCTGTTGGTGCTGGAGGTGCTGCCACCGGTGGCGGTGCGGCGCACCCAGCGGTAGGCGCCGGAGCCGGTCATGCCCATGAAGATCTGCTTCGAGTTCGCGGCCAGCGAATCGCGGATCATCACGCCGACGCGCGACGAGTTGCCGGTATTCTGGAGCCCGCTGATTCTGGCGATGATTTCACCGTCGCCGGTGAGCGTCTGATAGGTGAAGCGCAGCTTGTCGCCGGTGGAGCCGATGATTCCCGATCCTGCCTGGGTGAAGATGCCCGCGTTGAACGTTGCGGAACCCGCAAGCATGCCGGTGCCGATGTCGGACGAAACCCAGGGCAAAGGCAGGCCGGTCACGGTGATCTCCAGCGTGGCGTCGGCGCTGGCCGATGTGCTGTCGGTGGCGCGCACCACGAAGGAGTTAAGCCCCGACGAGCCCAATGAAGGCGTGCCGGAGAGCGTGCCGTCCGCCGCGACGACCAGCCACGCCGGGCCGCTGACCTTCGAGTAAGTGAGGGTGTCTCCCGGGTCGGCGTCGGTGGCGCTTCCGGCCAAGGTCTGGCCGGTGTAGGGGATGCCTTCACTGACTCCCTCCGCGACGATCGGACTGGTAATAAACACCGGTGCGTCGATCGCCTCGGTGACGGCGATCGAAACGGTCGCCACGGCGGAGTCGATGGTTCCATCGTTGACCGTGAAGGTGAAGCTGGAGGACCCACTGTAATTCCCGGAAGGGGTAAAGGTCACGTTCGGCGCGATTCCGCTGAGCGTGCCGTTCTCCGGGGAGGAGACGATGGTGTAGCTGAGGGTGTCGTTTTCAGCATCAGCGCCAGCCAGCGTGATGGGCAGGGCGGTGTCTTCCGCCGTAGTCACGCTCTGGGCGACGGCAACCGGCGCATCGTTGGCCGGTGTCACGGCGATCGAAACGGTCGCCACCATCGAACTGGCGGTGCCGTCGTTTACCGCGAAGGTAAAGGTGTCGGAGCCGTTCGAGTCCGAATCGGGAACGTAGGTTACGTTTGGCGCGGTGCCGCTGAGTGTGCCGCTGGCGGGCGGGGTGACGATGGAATAGGACAATGCGTCGAGATCCACGTCGGTGCCGGAGAGCGTGATGGGAAGGGCGAGGTCTTCGTCCGTGGCCACGTCCTGTGCAATGGCAAGCGGGGCATCGTTGACCGGCGTGACGGTGATGGAGACCGGTGCAGGCGCGGAATCAACCGTGCCATCATTGACCGTGAAGGTGAAACTGTCAGTTCCGTTCGAGTTCGCGGATGGCGTGTATGACAAGTTCGGCGCAGTACCGCTCAGCGTGCCGTTCGTTGGAAGCGTGACGATGGTGTAGGTGAGGGCGCTGTTTTCCACGTCGGTGCCTGTCAGCGTGACGGGCAAGGCGGCGTCTTCCGCCGTGGTGACATCCTGCGACGCAGCGACAGGTGTGTCGTTGACTGGCGTCACGGTGATCGAGATGGTCGCCACTGCGGAATCAGCGGTGCCGTCGTTTACCGTGAAGGTGAAGCTGTCGGCTCCGATGGAGTTGGCGGCGGGCGTGTAGGCCAGGTTCGGCGCGATCCCGCTGAGCGTGCCGTTCGCGGGCGGGGTGACGATGGCGTAGGAGAGGGTATCGAGATCCACGTCGGTGCCAGCCAGCGTGATCGGCAGGGCGGTATCTTCGGCCGTGCTCACGCTTTGTGCGGCGGCGACCGGCGCATCGTTGCTTGCCGTCACCGTGATCGAAACGGTGGCGAGTTCCGAGGCCGCGGTGCCGTCGTTGACGATGAAGGTGAAACTGGCAGCACCGTTGAAATCGGCCGCAGGCGTGTAGATGACGTTCGGCGCGGTGCCGCTGAGCGAGCCGCTGGCGGGTGAAAAGATCAGGGTGTAGGTAAGGGCGTCGTTTTCAACGTCGGTGCCGGCCAAGGTGATGGGCAGCGCGATTTCTTCCGCTGTGCTCAGGCTCTGGGCAAGGGCCACCGGCGCGTCGTTGATGGCTGTTACGGCAATCGAGACAGTTGCGGGTGCCGAGTCGAGCAAGCCGTCGTTGGCCTTGAAGGTGAAGCTGTCAGGCCCGTTGGAGTTTGCGGCGGGCGTGTAGGTCAGGTTCGGTGCGGTCCCGCTGAGCGTGCCGTTCGCGGGCGGGGTGACGAGCACATAGCTCAGCGGATTGGATTCGCCGTCGGTGGCGGTCAGGGTGATGGGCAGGGCGACGTCTTCCGCCGTGCCGACGCTCTGCGAGTTGGCAACCGGCGCGGTGTTGAGTGGAGCCACGGTGATGATGGTGTCATCGGCGATGGCGGAGGTGGTGACTAGAGCGTTGCCCGCGACATCGCTCAGGACCGCACCGGGATTGACCTGGAGTTGCAGGGTTCCGGCGCTGGTCGGGGTGGCCTGCACGGTGAAGGCTCCGGGCGTGGTTTCGATGACCGCGACGATGGTGACGGCGGCGGTGCCCGCGTTGCCGAAGTCGGCGGCGGAAACCGTGGCGGCGTTCATGTCCTCGCTGAAGGCGACGGTGTAGGTGACGAGGGCGTTGGTGAGAACCGAGCCGCCGCCGTTGTCATCGACGATGTTGTTGCCCGCGAGTGTGGGCGGGGTGCTGTCCACGGTGAGATAGCCGTTGGCATCGAGGAAGAAGGGACCGAAGCCGGCAGCGGTGATCTTCGTGAGTTGGATGGAAGTGAGGCCGGTGCTGCTGGTGCCGAAGCGGAGGGACGACCCGGGATTGAAGGTGCCGGTTAGATTCAGCGTGCCGCCGGTCCAGTCGATGGCACTGCTGTCGGCGAAGGCGAGGGCGGCTCCTGCTCCGAGATTGATGGTGGCGGCCGCCGTGACATCGAGGGTGCCCAGGGCATCGGTGTAAGTGGCCGCGTCGAGGGTGGCGGCGGCGATCGAGACCGGCGCGGCCGGCAGGACGTTGTTCGCGCCGAGTGCCAGTTTGCCGGCCGAGACTGTCGTGGTGCCGGTGTTGCCGACGGTTCCGCCGAGTGTCCAGGTGCCGCCGCCGGACTTGGTGAGACCGTTGAAGGCGAAGGGAAGTCCACCCGTGATTTCACCATTGCCGGTGCCGGTGAGAGCGACCGCGTTGTTGACGCTGCCGCTGCCCGTGAAGGTGCCGGTGAATTTCAGCAAGCCGGAGCCCGAGGCCTCGAGGGTCTTGGTGGCACCGGTGCCGTTGAAGAGGAAATTGATGATACGGTCGGTGGTCTCGCCGGGGCCGGTGTATCGCAGGGTGGCTCCTCCCTGGATGCCGGTGTTGCCGAAATCGATGGTGCCGTTGGCCACGGTGGTCGGTGCTCCGAGTGAACTGGAGGCCGTGCCGCCCGTCACGCGGTTGAAGGAGGAAACGCTGAGAGTGCCGGCGCCGGCGGTGGTCTGCGGCGTGATGGATGTCTTGCCGGTATAGGTGTTGGCACCGGACAGTGTCAGGATGCCTGCATAGGACTTGGCCAGGCCGCCGCCGCCACTGATGGCTCCGCCGAGGGTCTGGTTCGCGCTGCTGAAGATCCTGAGGAAGGAACCGCTGGCGATGGAGATGCTGTTGTTATAAGTGCCGTTGCCGAGGGAGCCTGCGGTGTTGTTGCCGATCTGCAGGGTTCCGGCGCTGATGGTGGTGGGGCCGTTGTAGGTGTTGGCGGCGGAGAGGATCAGGTTGCCGACGCCGTTCTTGATGAGGCCTGCGGTGCCGTTGCTGTTGGAGATGGCGCCATTGATGGTGAAGCCGCTGGTGCCTGCACCGTCGGTTGTCTGCAAGGAGGTGACGGTCCGGGTCGTACCGTTGAGGTCGATGGCGTTGTTCAGCGCTCCCTTGCCATTGGGGTTCATTCTGACGTCGCCGTTGGCGAGGAAGACCGCAGGGTTAAAGTGACCCGTGGCCGAGCCTTCGCCGGAAGCTCCCCAGACCAGGATAGAGAGGGATCCACCGATCTGGAATGTGGAGACGTTTCCTCCTTCGCCGCTGAAGCCGCTGGTGCCGCCGGTGATCTGAATCTGGTTGGCACCCGTTCCCAGGCCACCGGACCAAGTGTAGCCGCTGCTGAAACGTCCGCCGAGATATCCTCCGGTGAGCCTGACGTTCCTGCCAGTGAAGAAGGCGGGGGTCTGGAATCCGATGGAGCCACCGTTGACGGTGACGTCGCCGGTGAAGGTGTGCAAGGGGGAGGTGCCGCCACTGAAGATGAGGTGACCCGTGCCGTCCTTGATGATGCCGCCCGCTCCGCTGATGACGGCGTTGGCATTGTCAAAACTGGTGACTCCGGTGCCGCCGACGGTGAGGACTCCATTCATCGAAGTGGCGGCCTGGAGGTTGAGGATGGAAGTGGAATTGTTGGTCCACGTTTGCGCGCCGTTGAGGATCACCGGGCTGACGATGCTGACGATTCCGGAGGCTGCGGTCTTGTTGATGCCGCCGTTGATGGTGAGTGTCTGCGCTGCAGTGCCGAGCGTGTAGGTTCCCGTGAAGGCGTTGAAGGTGATCGCGTTCACGCCCGTCGGGCTGGCGAGCGTTACCGCACCACCCGCCGTGCTCGGGCCGCCGAAGATCGCGCTGGCGCCCGATGCCCAGCTTTGGTTCGCCGCGCCATCCCACCATTGGTTGGCACTGAGCCATGCGCCCCCGCCGTTCGTTTGTCCCGCGGTGGTTCCGTTGGCGTCCCATGTCATGGAAACCAGGATCTGCACGGTGGCGGAGACCGTGGAGCTCTTGCTGGCGGAATCGGTGACCTTGAGCTGGATGGTGTTCGAGCCTGCAACCATGCCCCAGGTGCCTGTTAGGGTGGCGAAGGGAATGGAGGCGGGGGTGGGACCGGTGGCATCGCCGAAGACGCTGTCGTTGTTGAGATCCCACTCGTAGGTGGAGAGGGTTTCGCCGAATGAGGCCAGGGAAGCGCTGCCGTTCAGCGCGAGGGACTGGCCGATCAGCACCGTGTAAGGCGAACCGGTGACGACGGCCAGCGGGTTCGAGCGTCCCACGGTCAGCGTTTGCGGCACGACGGCGGCCGCAGCATAGTTGGTGTTGCCGGCTTGGGATGCGGTGATCGTGGTGGTTCCGGCGCCGACGACCGTGACGGTGCTGCCGGAAACGGTGGCGACCAAGGGATTCGAGCTGGCGTAGGAAACTGTTAGACTCGAGCTGGCCGTGGCGGTCAGTGCAAACGGAACGGCATTATCCAAGACGGCTGCAAGCGTGCCGAAGCTGATGGTCTGCGAGGCCTGGTTCACGACCAGCGACTGGATCACCGGCGGTGCGGCCTCGTAGGTGCTGTTTCCGGACTGGGTGGCGGTGATATTCGTGGAACCGGCGCCGACGATGGTGACCGTGGAGCCCGAAATCGAGGCGACCGCGGGGTTGGAACTCGAATAGGAAACCGGTAGGCCGGAGGAGGCGGTGGCGGTTAGGGCGATGGGGGCGTCACCAAAAGTCCTGGCGGACAAGGCCCCGAAGGTGATGGTTTGCGGCGTGAGTGCGCCGGCCGGGGCGACGCTCAACGTGTAGGTCTTGGTGGTCACGCCGTCCTGCGCGGTGACCAGCACGTTCACCGTCGTGGTGCCGGAACCGATGGCGATGGCGGCGCTGGCAGTGCCGGAAGCGACGGAGGAACCGTTCACTTTCACGGTGGCGTTGGCCTGGGCCACGGTTGGGGTGACGGTGACGGAGTTGGTTCCAAAGGGAACGGTCACCGAATACGACAAGGTGGCCGCATCGAAGATCGGCGCGAAGGTTCCCGCGCTGGTGACAAGAGTGGCGAGGTTGGCATTGTTCGAGGAGACGATCTGATTGATGCCATAAGTGGTCCCCGCGCTGTTTTGAGCCACACAGCGGAAGTGGTAGCCGCCGGGAGCGAAACCGGAGAGTCCCGCGGTGACATTGACGCTGGTGGTTCCGGAGCCCATGGCCTGTGGCGTGGTGGAGCTGCCGTAGGCGGCGGTCGGGCCATACTCGAACCAGGCATTGGTCGCCAAGGCATTCGGCAGGACACGGCCGTTGAGCGTCACGCTGCTGGCGAGAAGGTTTGTCGCCGCGTCGGTGAAGGCCTCGGGCATGGACTGGTTGTTGAGAGTCGCCGTGTGCGTGGCCGTGCCGAGATTGCCGCCGCTGTTATTGAAGAGCTGGAGCACGATGGTCTCCGCTGGCTCAGCGAGGACGTCCGGATGGATCGTGATGGGAATGTTCCGCGTGGTGGTTCCCGAGGGGAAACTGAGCGAGCCGTCGGCGAGCGTGTAGTCGTAGCCGCCTCCGGTCGCCGTGCCCGCGCTGACGCGGTAACTGACCGAGACGGTGCCGGCCGGGGAGCCCGTGAGGTTCACCACCACATTGTGCGTGCCGGCGGCTTCGGTGGTGGAGCTGGTGGATGCGGCGAATGCGACGGAGCCGCTTGCAAAGGCATCGTTGTCGCCCAGCAGCATGGTGGCGACGGAAGTCCGCAGCCCGTAGGTGCCGGTGGCCGGCGTGATGCTCATGACAATGGTTTCCAGGCCCTCCGCAATGGTGTCGTTCACCGGCACGATGGTGACGTAGGCGCTCGTCGCGCTCGCCAGGATGGTGACGCTGCCGGTGGTGCCGGTGTAGTCGATGCCTTCGGTGGCCGTGCCCGACATGGTGTAGTTGACGATGAGGTCGCTGGCCGTGGCGACGTCGCGCGAGATGATGAAGCGGAGGCTTGCCGTGGTCTCGGATCCCGCGGTGGTGAGCGATGTCACGGTGTTCGCCGCCGACACGTCCAAGGTCGGCTGGTCGCCGTCCACGATGGTTCCCGTGGCGCTGGGGATCTGGCTCGCCATCAACGTGTATCCGGTGCCCGGCAGGAGGGTGAGCGTGACCGACTCGGCGTCCTCGAGAGCGGTATCCGCGAGGGCGGAGACATTGATGGTTTTGGTGGTGTCGGCAGCGGCGAACGCAATGGTCCCCGGCAAGCTGGTGTAGTCCACGCCGTTGGTGGCCGTTCCGCTCATGGCATAGTTCACCGTGATGGCCGCGCCGCTGGCGGGGCGAATGATCTGATAGGTGACGGCGGTGATCGAACCGCTGGCGGGCTCGATGACCCCGCTTTGCGTGAGTTTCACATAGACCTGCGAGTCATCATTGTCGGTGATGCTCATCGTCGCGGTGCCGGTGCCGCCGATGGTGTAGGTGGCCGTGCTCCGGAGCTGGAGGATGATGTTCTGGGTGCCTTCATCCACCGAATCGTCGATGGGATAAATTTCCACGGTCGTGGCGGAAGCCCCGGCGGGAATGACCGCGCGGCCTTCGAGGCGGCGGTAGTCCGCGCCATGGACCGCACGGCCGGCGATGGCGTAGTCAACGGTGAGCGGCAGATAGGAATCGCCGCCCGTGCGTGAAAGGGTGAACACCCCGTGATCCCCCGCCGTTTCCGTCAGGGTCGAGTCGGTCGCGGCGATGGACACGACGGGCAGGTCGTTATCGTGGATCGTCACGGTTTGCGCGTTGGTCAAGGGATCGCGGGCGTAGGCGGCGTTGGTGGCGATGGTGACGATCGAGGTCTCGGTGCCTTCCTGCGCCGTATCGTCCACCGGGGTGAGGGTGAAGGTGGCCGACGGGCTGCCGGACGGGATGACCACCGAGGACGGGATCGTGTAATCAGTGCCGTTGGCGGCGGTTCCCGTCATCGTCAGGTTGACGGTCAGGTTCGCGGCGGTGGAGCCGTTGCGCTCGAGCAGCAGCGTGGCGGTGTCCGCACCGGCCTCGGAGGCCACATTGTCGAGTTGGGTGAGCTTGACGGACGGGAGGTTGGAGTTTTCGTCGTCGACGATCTCCCCGAAGGCGACCGCGGGACCGGCGAGGATGTAGCCGCCGCTGGTGTTGGCAAAATTGAGGGCCGCGTATTCGGTGCCCTCGGCCGTGCTGTCGTTCACCGGCGTGACCGTGATGTCGAGGAACGCCGCGCCGGCGGGGATGATGTATTCCGAGGTGCCGCTGCCGCCGCCGGCCGTCGAGGCGGTGGGTGCCGGGGAGAGGCTGTAGTCGGTGTTCCGGGTGGCGGTGCCGGTGTTCGTATTGAAGATCTGGACGGAAAGCGCGCTCGCGGTGCTGCCGGTGCGTTCCAGCCGGACCATCCCGGTTCCGGGCGAGGCGCCTTCGTTGGCGACGGAGTCCGTGAGGTTGATGGCGATCGTGGGCAGGGACGCGCTGGTGAAGTTCTTGCCGGTGGTGCTGGGGCCCACGGTCAAAGGATTGGTGAAGCCCGACGGGGTGAAGACGTTCGGATAGAGATTGGGGCTGATCGTGTAGCTGCCGGCGGCGAGGCCGGTCAGCGTGTAGTTGCCGTCGCTGTCGGTCCAAGTGCCCTTGAAGGTGGAGCTGTTAGGATGGCTGGTGGTGTTGGAAGGCGTGTGGCTTGCAACATAGACGCCCTCGAGAGGCAGCGAATCGGGGCCGGTGATGTTTCCGCTCACCGTGAACGTGGCGGGGCTGCCGACGGTGACGAGGATCGCCCGGGTGGTGCGCTTTCCCTTCATGTCGCTCGTCGTGCAGAGCACCTGATAGAACCCGGCGGTGCTCCACGACTTCGTCTGCACCGCGCTGTTGTTGGTCGAGTAGGTGCCGTCGTTGAACACCCAGGAGTAGGCGAGAGGGTCGCCGTTCGGGTCGGACGCGGTGGCCGTGAAAGTGACGCTGGCGTTGGTGGCCACGCTCGTGCTGCTGGCGCTGATGGAAAGGGTCGGGGCGAGGTTGCCCGGGGCGTCTCCGGTGTGGACGTAGACGTCCATCGAGGGAGGCGTGGTGCTGTTCTTCGCGATCGGCGTGATGTGGATGTTGGTATCCTTGTCGCTGAAGGTGCGGCCGACCCAGAGGGCGGAGTCGTTGCGGGTGTCGGTGATGCCGTTGCCGAAAGAGCCGGGGGTCATGTCCAGCAGATGGGCACCGCCGTTGCTGCCATTTCCCGGGGCGCCGCCGCTGCCGCCGATGTTGCCTTGGCCCCAGCGGTCCCAGGTCAGCATCAGGCCGTTCATGAAACCGGTGTTGGTCGTGTGGAGCTGGCGGAACTCCGCCCAGTAGTCCCGTTCCGTGTCCTTCTTGACGCGCAGCGCGTAGCGGTAGGCGGGGTGTTGGATCGTGGAGTCGAACTGATGGATGCGGTAAACGCCCGGGCTGTTCACCGTCCAATGGGTTTCGCTGGGCAGCCAGCTGATGGCGTTTTTGAACGACGCGGTGAACTGGCCCAGGCCGCCGCTGCTGCCCAGCAGGTCGAAGAGGTTGCCGTATTCGCCGTTGCTGCCGGGTCCGATGGAACTGGGCGGGCTGGTTTGCCAGTAATTCGCGTGCCACAGGCCGAGGTTGTGGCCGAGCTCGTGCAGGAACGTACCGACCGAGTTCGTCTTGAGGTTCATGTTCCGGCCGCCGACGCCGGCGGAGCCGCCGTAGGATCCGACCGCGCCGTTCCAACGGATGACCTCGTTGTCATAGGCGAGGTTGTCGTAGCCCGCGGCTCTGGCGAGCGTGATGGCATGGCCTCTTAGCATCGAATCGCCAGAGGCCCCATCGTTCTGATGCTGGACATACCAGCTTTCGGGATAGGGCAGCACAATCAGCGGGGCGACCGTGTAGGTGTAGTAACAACGCCCGTAACTGGTCTGCGCGATCCAGTCCGACATCTGGCGGAGGGACTCGTGGCACTCCGCCTCGGATTGCGGATCGATGAGGTGGTCGGGAAAGGTCACCCGGATGTAAAGCAGGCTGCGTTGACCGGTGGTCGAACCGCCGGGGATCGCACTGATCGGATCGGTGGGCGCGCCGGATCCCGCGCCGGCATTCAGGGTGGCGCCGCGGGATTCCCAGTGGGCGCGCTCCTCCTCGGTGGAATATTCCTCGGCAACCTGCTGGATGTGGCCGCCGGAGCAAACGTAGATGATGCGCTCCGGGGTTTCGAAGGCGGGGGTTTCCTCCGTGACGGGAGGAAGCGTGCCGGTTTCCGTTCTTTCCACCACGGTCTCCTTCTCGGAAACGGGGCAGCTCTCGACAACCTCCCTACCGGCCGGAACCGGGCGCTCGCCGTTCTCGAGCCGGCGCAGGGGGGAATCCGCCACCGCCATGTCATAGCCGACGGAGATGCCGTTGATGGAAGTGGAGGACAAGGTTTGTTGCTGGCCGCGCTTTCCAAAGACATAGGCGTTCCAGTGTTCACCCTCCTCGGTGGAGACCACCCGGGTGTAGGGCCTGAAATCCGGTGAGTTCTCCTGACCGGGAAGCGGAATGTTGCCGTTGACGATCAGCGCGGCTTTCAAGCGGACGCGGTTTTCCAACAGGGACACGATGCTTTCCGGCAAGTCCTGGCGGATCACCATCGGCACGGCATTGGCGATCGCCTGCTCGGGATCGAGCGGGATCATTTCCGCGATCCGCCGGGTGTGGGCAACCGCGAGTTCCTTGCCTTTCTCCAGCATGGCCTCGCGCTGACCGCCGGGTGCGGAAAGATAGGACTGGGCCCAGTCGCGGAAGTCGGAGATCTCGGCAATGGCGGGCCGCCGGGCCTCAATGGAAGCAGGGGCTGCCGGGGCAATGGGTCCGCCCGCGACTTCACCGCTGGGCGCGGATGCTTCCACTTCCGCGGCCACCGCCGGTGGTTTGATTGATTCCTGGCGATCCTGAAGCGGTGTCTTTGGTTGAGCGGAACGCCAAATCCCGACAAATACACACAGCGCGGCGACGAGGGTCCATAGCAACGGCCTCTTGGTCATAAATCTCTGATAATTGGTTTTTTGCAACTTTCCGGGGTTATTCTAACCGGGATCGTCATTCGCTCCTGGTTCGGAATACCAAGACGCTGCCGAGGCGGGGGGGGCGGCAGCGCCAATATTAAAAGAAAATGAAACTAGCTCGAAAGAGGCCCATGACAAGATCATTCCTGACGGGGGGGCGCCGGGGATTCGGACGCTGTTTCGGCTTCGGGGACGCTACTCGTGGACCGCTCGAAGCAGCTTGGGGAGGACACCAAAAGGCAGACTTGGGGCACCGCAAGTCCCGGGGTCCGCCGGATCTGCCTCCGCTCCCGGGAGATGCCTTCAGACCTCAGGGGGCCCCGTGTTTCAAGAGATCCCCCACCAGCTTGGCGAACTCACTGTCAATCAACTCATTCACAGTGGTCTTCCGCGCGGCGGCGAGCTGCTCCAATTGCAACATCTGCCGCCGGGTGAGGCCTGTCTTCGCCGCGACGTTGGAGGTGCCCGGGAGGTCGAGCCAGGCTTCCTTGGCCTTGGAACGCTCCGCATCATCGAGCCCGGAGCCCTCGAGCACCCCGGCGGTCATCATTTCGTTGCCGACGTGGCAGGAGTCGTCCAGTCAGAAGAACCGCTTCAACCGTGAGTAACCCGTTGACGCCCTACTTCGCGGTTTCCAGCAGCTTCGTGATCTCCCATTGCTGCTGGCGAATGGCGAGAGCGCGTGGCGTCATGCCATCCGCAGCGGCGGCATCAGGATCCGCGCCGTATTTGATCAGAACCCGGACACCTTCCACATTGTTGAAGTGCACGGCGTTCAAGAGCGGGGTGATGCCGGTGGTCGCTTTTGCGTTCACCTTGGCACCGTGCTTGAGAAGAATCTCGATCATTCGGGGGTTCTTCATGGTCGCAGCCGCATGGTGGAGTGCGGTGGTCCCGATATCATTTACCAGCGTATCCGGCTTCGCACCGAGGGAGATCATCCGCTCCAACAATTCGGGGATGCCGCTCTCAACGGCACCCAGAATGGGCGTGCGTCTTCCTTTTGCCTCGATGTCAACCTTGGCACCGTTCTCTAGCAGAAGATCGACCATCTCCTCAAACCCGGTGGATAACGCATAATACAGCGGCAAACGATTCTCCCCGTCGGTGGATCCGTTGACTTTGGCACCCTGCTTGATCAGCAACTTGGCGCATTCGAGATAATCTTTTTTTGAGCCCAAATCGGCCTGTTTGATTCCACCAACGCCCTCTGCCTTGGCGACAAGCTTGTCCGGTGACGGCCCGCCTGCGGCCCAAAAGAGGACGCTGTATTCGAACCTGTCCACGTGGTTCGGATCGGCCCCGGCTTCCAGCAGTCGGGCCACGATCCGGTGCTTGCCAAAAAAGGCGGCCTTCATGACAGCGCTCCGCCCGGAGTGATCGCGCGCGCTGACTTTGGCATTGGCTTTGAGGAGTGCGGCGACGACTTCCTCCGTCCCTCCTATACCGCACGCGGCCTGCAATACCGTTCCGCCATCCTTGGTCTTTGCTTCAGGATCGGCTCCGGACTTCAGTAGCAGCGCGACCTGTTCCGTCCGTCCGAATTCCGCAGCGGTGTGAAGCGCCGTAAAGCCGGCTTCGTCGCTGACCTTCACCTCCGCTCCGGCATCAAGCAGCATGGTCACGACTTCGGGCGCGGCCGATTTTGCCGCCACCATGAGCGGGGTCAAACCGGTCATGCCGGCGGAGCCCTTCGCGTTGACCTTGAATCCGCTGTCCAGTGCCCGGCGCACGTTTGCGGGATCGCGAAGCATCAGGGAATGAAACACCTCGAAATGCCGCGCTTCCGACAATTCACCCGGCTTCAACGTCGCGAGGATGGCGTCGACGGCTTCCTTGTTTTTTGACCCAACAGCATGCGAGAGCGCAGACGCGCCCACCGGCAATCTAGGATTTGCGACGCGAAGCGGATCCGCCCCGGCGGTCAGCAGCATCTCGATCAGCGGAAGGGGCGCTCCGATCATCACCGCGTATCCGACGGCCGTGCAATTGCCTTTCTGTTCCGCGTTGGGATTGGCACCGTGCTTCAGCAGGAGACGCGTCATTTCCGTTTCGCCCGACATGGCAGCAGCGATGATCGCCTGATCATCCTTTTTGGGATCGGCACCCGCCTCCAGAAGCAGTTTAAGAATGGTTCGCTTCGCTTCTCTCACCGGCTCCGGTTGCGGTTTGACGAGCAGGGCCATGATCTCCGGGAGGGAACCTTCAAGCGCTTGCGGATCGAGGGACTTGAACTTGTCTGCAAGTTCGCGCGCTGCGGCCGGGTCCGGGGTCCCGTCGGGCAGGAGTTTCATGTCATCCGCCGCTTCCATGACCCCGGCGGCGGCGGGGTTTGCATCCACGGTGAATGCCGCCGCGCGCAACGGCATCGAATCCATCGGGCCATCGGGACGCGATGGATTGACCTCCGCGCCGTGTTTCAGGAGCAGGCGAACCAACTCCAGATGGCCGCCTTCCGCCGCTTTCGTCAGCGCCGTGTGGCGGCCCTTGGCGTTCACCTCAGCACCCTTGTCGATGAGCAGTTTGACCAGTTCCACCTGGTTCATCTCAGCGGCCAGCACGAGCGGCGTCCTGCCTTGGCCGTCCTGTGCCTCGAGGAGTTTCGAATTGCCGGCGATGAGCGTCTTGACCTGCTCTGCTTCCGCGGCTTCGACAGCGGTGAAGAGCTTGTCCGCGCCGGCCATCCGCGGGTTGTATTGCTGGATCACCCTCCGGGTGAAAAGTTTGGCGGTTTGTTCGGGCTTTTGGGAAGCGTCGTTCAGGGCGTCGCGGCTGGCACCATTCTCCAGCAGCGCAATGCTTGCCTCCTTGCTGTCGATGGAACCCGCGTAGTGCAGCGGGGTCCAGCCCTTCGCGCCCTTGGCATTGACGTCCGCCCCCGCCTCCAGCAGCAATTCGATCATTGCCAGGTCATCCCGCAGTGCGGCGAGGTGGAGGGCTTGGTCACCCACGGCGTTCTTTGCCTGAAGAAGCCCGGGGTCTTTCCGGAGCAATGCGGCGACCTTGGCCGGTTCCCCGCTTTCGACGGTGTCGTGGATTTCCGCCGCCGGCAGCAGGGGTGTCATCAACATGAAGACGACGAAGAGCGTGTGCTTTGAAGTCATGGGTTGTCCGGGGAGTTAAGGTTTTCTTTCGGCGAAAGCAGCGCCTTTGCCTCCCGGCAGGCAAGCCAGAGGATCAGGTCGTCGTGATCCGCCTGGGCGAGCGGGTTCTTTTCGTCGGCGGGGAAAGGTTTCATCTTCGCCTCGGTGGCGGCGACGAGGGCCCGGGCTTCGTCTTTCCTGCCCTGATGGAAGAGACTCATGGCGCGGTAGCAATCCGCGGTGCCTTGGATGACGCCGGGGCGGTAGGTTTTCGGATTCATCATGCCGGCGACGGCGTTCAATGCGAAATCGGCTTCCTGAAACCGGCCGCCGCGGTATTCGGCCATGCCGAGGGTCATTTGCTGCCAAGGCCCGGCTTCTCCGCTTGCCCGGGCGAGTTCCAGCGCCTTGCGGGCAAGGGTGAGCGCGGCTTCCTGCGTTTTGGCATCCGCGATGGGGCGCAGGCAGGCGAGTTTTGCGACCCGTTCGGCGACGTCGGCGTTCGTCGTGGCGGCGGCTCCAGCGAGCATCCGGCGGCGGGTCGCATCGTGTTCGGCGTCCTTGCCGGACCATGCCTGCAGCGCGCCGTCCTTGAGGGCGGCGACCGCGGAGCCGGGAGTTGGAGCCGGGAGGGTGGTTGCCGCGGCAGGCTTTGGATCCTGGCGCTGGCCGCTCACCTTGCTGCGAATCGCCTCTGACTCCGTCTTCAACTTGAGCGCGTCTTCCTGACGGCCGACCTCGAAGTAGCAACGTCCGAGAACGCTCATGGCGACAAGGGTTTGGGAATGCTCCGGGCCGAACACCTTGCGGCTGAGGGTCAGCACTTGTTCCTGCAGCTTGATCGCGTCTTCCCTACGACCATCTTCGAAGTAGTAAACCGCGAGAACGCCCATGACGGCAAGGGTTTGGGAGTGCTCCGGGCCGGACACCTTGCGGATGAGGGTCAGCCGTTGTTCCTGCAGCTGGATCGCGTCTTCCCGGCGACCGGCCTGGAAGTGGCAATGTGCGAGGTTGCCCATCGCCAGCAGGGTGTCGGGGTGCTCGGGGCCGACTACCTTGCGGCGAATCGCCAGCAGCTCGACGAGCATCTTCATCGCCTCTTCCGCTTGCCCCAGCTGGAGGTGACAGATGGCGAGGTTGCCCATGGTGTTGAGGGTTTTTGGATCCTCCGTTCCCAGTTCCGCCAATTGCATCGCGAAGGCTTGTTCCAGTAGCTTCTCCGCCTTGCTGAAGTCGCCCGCGGCCATGAGATAGGCCGCCGCCATGTTCTGCATCCTCGCCATGACCCGATCAGGCTTTTTGTCCTGGAGGTGCGCCAGGTATCGCCTTTCCCAATCCCCGCGCGACTGCGCGGCGAGCACCGCCTTGATGGCCTCCTGCGCTTTCGGATCATCGAAAGCCGCCGCCTTGCCCGCTTGCCGCGATTCAACCTTCAGGAGGTAAAAGGCGTGTTCGTCCTCGATGACCTTGCGGGTGAATCCGCCTTCCCCAAAGGAAAACGCGGCGGTGTTGAGATCGGCTGCAAGCTCGCCGTAGGCCACCGTCTCCGTTTTCCCTTCAGCCCAGCCATCCGAATGTTGTTCCGCCAGTTCCGCGAAATCTCCGCCATCGGCCAGTTTTTGCAGGATGCCCGCCGCGATGGCGCGGAGTTCCTCCTCGGTGGCACCCGGGTGTTTGTCACTCTGCCTGCGGATCTGAATCTGGCGCACCGTGGCGGATGCGAGACGCTTGTCGATCTCCTTGCGCCGCTCGTCCCAGACCGCGCGCAGCTCCGCATCGGAGTAGGGCCGGGGCACGGCCGCGACATAACTCGAACGTGAAAACAACTCGTAGATGTCATTGAGAAGCGCTGGCAGCCCCGCCGCCTCAGGTCCGTCCTTTTCGAGGATTTCCCGCAGTTGCTTGTCCTTCTCCAAGAGCAAGGTGAGCACGCAACCGGCATCATCGCACAAGCCGTGCGCCAAACCGGCGGCGGTGATCCGGCCCGAGGATAGCAGGGCGGCGAGCAGGGCGTTCTTGAACGGCTCGGAGCCGGGTTCCAATTGGATCGCCTCGATGATGGAATCGATGCTTTCGTCGTAATCCCCGTTCGTCAGGAGTGCGAGGCCGAGGATATTGCGGGCGGATGCCAAGCCGGGGGCCAACCGGACCGCGGTGCGCAAGGACTGGATCGCATCCCCGGCGCGCCCCGACTTGAGAACCATGACACCGAGATCGTGGTGGGCGTCCGCCAAGTCCGGTTTGACCGCGATGGCTCTCTCAAGGACTTCGATCGCTTCGGCGATCCTTTCCTGCTTTTCGAACCATCCGGCGGGTATCACGTAGGCGTTGGCGTCGTCAAGCTGGTGATAAACCGCGATCGCCTCCTCGTGCTTGCCCGCTTTGAGCAGCGTCTTGGCAAGGTTCCGGCGGGCGGGGGTGGTGTTTCCCGGATCGAGGGAGGCCGCTTTGCGGAAGTGCTCGATCGCCTCGTCCTGCTTGCCTTCACGTTCGCGGATTGCGGCGAGGTTGTTCCACGCCAACGCGAATTCGGGAGCCAGTTCGAGTGCGGTTTTGATCGAGGCGTTGGCCTCGTCCAGTTTACAGAGCTCTCCCAGGAGGCCCGCGAGAGTGCAATGCGCGGAGGCATCCTTCGGATCCAGTTCGATGCTCCTGCGTAACATGGCAATCGCACCTTCGGAGTCGTTTTTGCCGATAAGAGCCATCGCAAGGAAATTGTGAGCCGCCGCCAGGCCGGGATCCAATTCGATGGCTTTCTTCAGAGCCTGCTCCGCCGCGTCCGTTTCGCCCGTCTTCACCAGTTCCATGCCGAGCAGCGTGTGCGCGCCCGCGCTGTTCGGGTTGAAATCGAGGGCGAGCTGAGCGGAGACGAGCGCCTCCTTCGAATCACCCCGGCCATTCTGGGCGAGTGCGAGGAAAAGGTGGGCGTGCTCCTCGGTCGGCGCGGTCTCTTTTCCCATGAAGGTGAATTTATCGCGTCTCTGCCCTGCGGCGGGATCTTCCGATGAAGCCGGGGCGTGGCTCTTTTCCGATTGCCGCTTGAAGTAATGGAGTAAAACGGCGCGCGCCTCCTCATATTCGCCGAGCTGGGCGAGGGTCGTGCCGAGCTGGAAGTGCGGAAGCTCGTCCCCTGCCGGATTTTTTTCCGCCTCGCGCCTCAAATGGGGAAGCGCCTCTTTGTGCCGTCCTTGGGCGAGCTGCGCATTGCCGAGCAGGAAATCCAACGCTTCCTCCTCCGGATCGAGTGCGAACGCCCGCTGGTAGCTGGCGACGGCCTCGTCAAGATGCCCGCTGCCGGAAAGCGCGATCCCCAGCATGACCCATGGCGTCGTGGCATCAGGCCTCGCTGCGGCGGCGGCTCTCAGGAAACCGATGGCCTCGGCGAACTCGGGTCTTTCCGGATTTTCTTTCGGGATCGCTCCGGCGAGGTCGCTGCCAAAGGAGGACTCACCGACGGACAGATATTTGACACGAATATCCTCGCCCTGTTCCCGGTCGATCGCGCCCATCAGGCTCGAGCCGAGGATGAAATTCGTCCAGTAGCTGGCGGGAGCCTCGCGCTGGGCGCGGCGCAGGAGCTTTTCCATGGCACCCGCCAGTTGCTTCTCCTCCAATGCCGAGGAGAGTTGCAGCACGGTCAGGGTGGGTTGTTCGGCGATCTCCTCCCGCTCCGCCAAGGCCGCGAGGGCCGCGGCGTCACCGGACTTGATGGACTGCCTGAGCTCCCGCCGCCACGGATCGGTGTCGGCACGGCCGATGATATCCTCCAAGCGGGCGGCTTGCTCCGGGTTCGTTTCTTCAAGGGCATCCGACCATGCCTCCAATCCCGCCAAGATGCGGTCGCGCAGGGCTTCACGCTCCGCCGTGATGCGCGCCACCGTTTCATCCGCCGACCTATCGAAGGGAGATATGCCAAATTCCGCAAAGGCCGCGGCAAGGGTGCGCGCCTTGGCCGGCGCATCCGTTTTCGCCGATTCCAAGTATGAAATCGCCTTCGTCACGACCCCCTCGATGGCGGCGACCAGCTTGCGGGCGAGTTCTTCGGAGGCGACCGCTTGCTGCAGGCTTTCGCGGCGCTGCCGCACCCCGTCATCCAAGCTCTTGATCCCCGACAGCGACTCCTCCACCCGCCGCTCCACCTCGCGGGCTTCGCGAAAATGGCGGTCGTCGTCGATATCGGCTGCTGCATTCCGCTCCAAGCGGCGCTCGGCCTGCCCGATCAGATCAAGTGCCCGGGTTACGCGTTCCTGCTTTTCGAAAGTGGAATCCAGCCAGATGCCTCCCGCCACCGCGAGGCCGGCCAGCAAGGCCGCCGCCGCCGCCGCGCCGCTCAGCAAACCGCGTTGGTTGCGCCGCGCGAATTTTCTCATCCGGTAGGTCACCGAGGGTGGTCCGGCGGACACCGGCTCATCCGTCAGATAGCGCACGATGTCCTGCGCGAAGGCATTGGCCGTCTCGTACCGGCGCGTGCGGTCTTTCTCGATCGCCTTCATCACGATCCAGTCGAGCTCGGGCTCGACCAAGCGGTTGAGCTTGGCTTCGTCAATTTGCCGCGCCTTGGCCAGCGAGGTGCGCTCGGCTCCGACGAGGGTGCACAGCCGCGACGACGGCTTCAGCGGTTCGACCTCGCGGATGATGCGGCGCATTTCCTCGTAGCCCGCGGAGAGCAGGGACTTGCCGTCGAAGGGCGGTTTGCCGACGAGCAGTTCGTAAAGCAAAACGCCCAGCGCGTAGATGTCGCTGCGCGTGTCGATGTCCACCGCGCTGAGGCCGGCCTGCTCCGGACTCATGTAAACCGGCGTGCCGATGAACTGCTCGAAGCGGGTGAAGAGGGTCTTGTCCGTGAGCTTGCACTGCGTGGCCTTCGCAATGCCGAAATCGATGACCTTTATAACCGGCTGGTCCGCGTAGAGCGTGACCATGACGTTCGACGGCTTGATGTCGCGATGAATGATGCCCTTCTGATGCGCGTGATTGATCGCCGAGCACACGTCGCCGAACAGCGCCAGCCGCTCACGCGTGCCGAGCCCCGCCTCGTCGCAGTACTGGGTGATCGGCATCCCTTTCACCAACTCCATCACGAAGAACGGCCGTCCCCGGTCCGTCGCGCCCGCGTCGAGCACCTTGGCGATGTTCGGGTGGTCCATCATCGCCAGCGCCTGCCGCTCCGCCTCGAAGCGCGCGATGACCTCGCGGGTGTCCATGCCCAGCTTGATGATCTTCAGCGCCACCCGCCGTGTCACCGGCTCCACCTGCTCGGCCATCCACACCGTGCCGAAGCCGCCCTCGCCGATCTATTGCAGCAGCTTGTAACGCCCGATGCGCTCGCCCGCGCGCTCGTTGGCATCCATTTCATGCAGCGCGAGAGGGATGTGCGGGATCGTCACGTCGAGATCAATGCCGGCGAGATCTTCCGCCGCGGGTGCCGCGAGAAAGCTCCCCGGCGCATCATGCAACCCGAGCAGACGATCCAGGCGCGCGCGCAGGGCCGCGTCGCCCGCGCAGGCTTGATCAAGGTAAGCCGCGCGTTGTTCCGGCGGCAGTTCGGCAGCGTGGGTGAAAAGGGTTTCTTCGGTCATGGGAGGAAGGCGGGTTGAGCGGCTTCATGACTAAAGGCGAAATTTTCACCACCGATGTCTCACCGGATTTCAATTTTCCTGGCGGATCCGCTCATGAAGCCAGGCCCGGGCATAGGCCCAGTCGCGATTCGCGGTGGCTCTGGAGATCCCGAGAACCTCCGCCACCTCGCTGATCTCCAGCCCGACAAAGTAGCGGAGCTTCACCAGCCGCGCCTTGCGCTCGTCAACGGCGGCCAACTCTTGCAACGCCTCATCCAGCGCGAGCAGGTCGTCCACCTTGTCCGGCGCGGCCGCGGGCATGTTGATGTGGTCCAGCTCCGTGCGCTGCCAGTTTCCGCCGTGACGCACCGCCCGCTTCCGCCGCGCGCTCTCGATGAGAATGCGCCGCATCGCCTCGGCGGCGGCGCTGAAGAAATGCGCGCGGTTTTCAAAGGGCTGGTCGCCCAGGCGCAGCCACGCTTCGTGGACCAGCGCGGTGGCTTGCAGCGTGTGGCCCGGATTCTCGCGGGCCATCTTGGAACGGGCGAGCTGGCGCAACTCGGCGTAGACCTGAGCGAGCAGGGAACCTGCGGCGTCGGGCTCGCCGCGTTGGATGGCACCGAGGAGGAGCGTGAGGTCGGCCATGGTGGGTAGTCTGAGCGTGACGCGAAGGAGATCGAGCAGAGTAGTCACTCCGGGCCTTCGGGATCAACTCAACAATCCCGCCAGCACGCGCAACTCGCGCCGCCATGGCAATCGAGGGGCCGGAACCGATCCAGCATGACGATGCCAGACATGCGATCCATTCCAGCAGCATCCGGCGGGTTCCTCAATCCCCGGCTTCATCCCCCGGAGACAGCGGGATTCGGAAAAGGATCATGGTGCGGAAAGGTCGGCACGGCGCGAGGACGAAGGGCCGGGACACCGGGTTCCAGTTGGGGCTTGATGGGGTGTGATAACACCCCCGGTCCCCGCATGCCGTCAAGGTGCGCTGGATTCGAGGAGGGTCGCCATTAATTTGGCGAACTCCCCGTCGATCAGCGCGTTGACCGTGGTCTTTCGCGCGGCGGCGAGCTTCTCCAGTTGCAACATCTGCCGCCGGGTGAGGTTCATCTTCGCCGCGACGTTGGAGGTTCCCGGGATATCAAGCCAGGCATCCTTCGCCTTGGAAAGCTCGGCGGCATCGAGGCCGAAGCCCTTGAGCACGCCGGCGGCCATCATTTCGTTACCGGGATAGGCCATGTGGACGCCATCCGAAGTCAGGATGTTGCCCTTGACCGGACCGGCCTTGGCCGCGGCGGCGAGGGTTGCCTGCATGTCGGCATTCAGATCGGCGAGCATGCATTTCTTCTCCACGGCCAAGGCGCGCAGGAAGTCGTTGTAAGCCGCGAGTTTCTGGTTCTCGGGAGTCGCCGCATCCTCGCGGATCATGGTCGAGGTGAGGATCATCACCTTCACTCCCGCCGCCTGGGCCTGGTCCACGATGGCGGTGATGTTCTTCTTGTAATCCTCCAGCGGCACCCCGTTGGCACCATGCCAGACGTCGTTGACGCCGCAGCTCAGGGTCATCCACTGCGGCTTCTTGCTCAGGACATCGCGGTCGAGACGTTCGAGCATCTGGTTGGACTTATGCCCGCTGATACCGGCGCCGATGATCTCGATCTTCACGCCGTTCGCCGCGAGGCCGCTACCGACCAACTGGACGTAGCCGCCGGGACCACCATTCCCCTGCTGGGTGATCGAGTCGCCGAGGAAGGCGATCTTGTCGCCGGCTTTGACGGGGATCTCCGCATGGAGCAGGCAGGTGGCGGCGGCGAACAGGACGGCGGCAATGAGGGAATTCTTCATGGAGGTGAGACTATCTACGCTCGGTTCACGGCCCTCCAGTCAGAAAACCGAAGACTCAACCTCCAAGAAACTCCGCCGCCCGTTGCTCGGCCCACGTCTCGCGGCCGCCGGAGGAGAAGCCGCAGTGCCCGCCGTCGTCGGGGATCTCCAGGTGGAAGAGCTCGCTCGCGATGGCTTCCTCGCGGGGGAAGCAGCCGGGACCGAGGAAGGGATCGTTTGCCGCGTTGACCAGCAGCGAGGGGATCGTGATGCGTGAAAGAAAAGGCCGCGAACTACTACGCGCCCAGTAGTCGGCGGCATCGCGGAAGCCGTGGAGCGGCGCGGTGAAGCGGTCGTCGAAGCCGCGGAAGTCCCGGACACCGCGCAACCCGGCGAGGTCGATCCGGCCCGGGAAGCGCGCGTGCTTCTCCCGGATCTTCGCCCGCAGCGAGCGGAGGAAGCGCTCCATGTAGGGCCGGTTCAAGGCTTCCCCAAGCCGCGCGGACGAGCAGGCGAGATCGCAGGGAACCGAGAACGCGACGGCGCGATGGATCCGGTCCGGCAGCTCCCGTTCGCCCAGGTATTTCAGGGTCAGATTCCCACCGAGGCTGAAGCCGACCAGGTCGATCCGCGACGCCGGGTGGACGGCCAGCGCGTGCCGGACAACCTCGTCAAGGTCCTCGCTCGCGCCGCTGTGGTAGGCCCGCGGCAACCGGTTCGGCTCGCCGCTGCAACCGCGGCAATTCCACGCCAGCACATCCCAGCCGCGGCGGTGAAGGGCCCCGGCCATGCCCTGGATGTAGGTGGCCTTCGAATCCGCTTCGAGCCCGTGGGAGAGGATCGCCAGCCGCCCGCTCCCCTGCCCCGCCCAGTCGAGGTCGAGGAAATCGCCGTCAGTAAGTTCCAGTCGCTCGCGGCGGGTCGTGATGAGCGGCACGCGCCGGCAGAGGGCCGGATGAATGGTCTGCAAATGTCCCCCGCGGAGAAAGGCGGGGGCGCGGTAGCTGGACGGGACGAGGGGCATCGGGTGGCAGGAGCATGGGCGGAGCAGGCGCCGGGGGCGAGGCCATAGGTCGTATAGGTCCTATTCCCCGGATCTACCCCACCCCACACGCCACTTGCAAACCCGCCCCGCTCCGCTTCCATGGGCACATGTCTTTCACCCTGCATCCCCGCCTCGCCGCCGGCAGCCACGACTTCGGCACCGAACTCGGCTGCCGCATCCTGCTCAAGGACAACGCGCTGTTTCCCTGGTTCATCCTGGTGCCCGAGGTCGAGGAAGGGATCGAGGACCTCCACCAGCTCGAGCCCGACGCCTATGGCGACGTGATGATCCTGGTGCGGCTGGTCTCCGAGTTCGTTTCCGGGCATTTCAAGCCGGAGAAGCTCAACGTCGCCTGCATCGGCAACCAGGTGCGGCAGATGCACATCCACATCGTCGGCCGCTCGCCGTCCGATCCCGCCTGGCCGGGCGTGGTGTGGGGTTTCGAGGGAAAGCAGCCCTATACCGAAGAGCAGGTGGAGAAAATCCAGGATGCCTTTGACGAAGCCCTCGGGGCGGAGGAAGACGAGTAATCCACACCCCGTAGAGATCCCATCATGAAAGCAAACATCGCCCTGTTCCTGAGTCTGGCGGCGTCCGCCATCGCCGAACCCGTCCCGCTTTTCAACGGCAAGGACCTCGCCGGCTGGACCGCGGACGTCCCTGAAGCAGACAAGAAGCCGGACCTTGATCCGAGCTTCATCGTTCGCAACGGCCTGCTGGTCTCGCTCGGCAAGCCGCTTGGCCATCTGGTCACCGAAAAGGAATTCGAGAACTACCGGCTGACCGTCGAATACCGTTTCCCGAAAGCCGGCGGCAACTGTGGCGTGCTGGTACACGCGTCCAAGCCGCGCGCGCTTTACGACATGTTCCCGCAGTCGATCGAAGTGCAGATGATGTCCGGCCACGCCGGCGATTTCTGGTGCATCCAGGAGAACATCGAGGTTCCCGACATGGAAAAGCGCCGGCCGGCGAAGGAAGGCCAGAAGTTCGGCGGCGGCTTGGAGGACGCCCGTCGCATCCTGAACCTGACCGACGATTCGGAGAAGCCGCTCGGCGAGTGGAACACGATGGTGATCACCTGCAAGGACGGCACCATCGTGGTCGAGGTCAACGGCACCGAAGTGAACTCCGGCAGCAAGTCAACGGCGACCAAGGGGAAGATCGCCCTTCAGGCCGAGGGCACCGAAGTGGAGTTCCGGAAGGTGGAGCTGGAGCCGTTGAAATAAGGAGTGTGGACGTGCCGTCCACACTCGTGTCGACCACAGGTCGACACTCCTTATTTCACCTGGATGGCGCTCGCGTTGACGACCAGGGACTCCGCGGACGACCCTTCGGCGACCTTGCCGGTCACGGTGACGGTGGCGAGTTTCGCCAGTCCGCCCACACCCTCAAGACTGTCCTTCAGCACGCGACCGTCGGCGCCGGCGATTTGAACGGTGGCGATGCCCACCTTTTTGTCCTCCTTCGTATCGCAGCAGCAATCCCATGGTGTCTCGCAACTGTCGCCGGGGATCTCGTTGCACGGGGTGAGGATTTCCGGATCGCCGAGGATGAAGGCGGCGCGGCCTTCGACAAAGGGCTTCCCATTCCCCATGATGCGGCCGGTTATGGTGATCTCCTCACCCGGCTTGGCGGTGGTCCGGATGACATGGATCGCCTTGGCCTCGCCGCCGGGTGCGGCGGCGAGGATCGCGGTGATTCCGGCACTCGGCCCGGTGGCGGGTGCCGTGGCAACTGGGGCGGATTGCTCCTTGCAGGACGCGAAGAGACAAGCGGCGGCTAGGATCAGTGGTGTTCTCATTTTGGTGTTTCGGTGTTTCAAGAAGATCGCAGCGCCACCGGCAAGGCGGGCTTGAGGCAGCGGATGGCCGGCGGCAGCGCGCCTAACAGGCCAAGAAAGAGCCCGGTGAGGATGCCGGTCAGCGCGACGCCGGGACCGATCTCGAGGGTGAAGGCGCCGATCGAAAAGGGCACCGTGCGGCCGTCGAGCAGCAGCAGCGCGGCGATCGATGCGAGCAAGGTGCCGCCGAGGCAGGCGAGCGTGCTTTCCTGGACCAGGCTGGCGAGCAGCGCGCCGCGGCCGAAGCCGATCGCCTGCAAGGTGGCCATCTCCCGGACCCGCGAGGCGAAGGCGGCGTAGAGCGTGTTGATCCCGCCGAACACGGCCCCGGCGGCGATCAGGCCGGCGGTGATCCAGGTCATCACCCGCAGCGGTTTGAAGAACGAACTCAGGCGGGCATAGTAGTCGCTTTCACGCAGCGCGCTGAGTTCGAGGTCGAGCCGCTGCTTTGCGAACAGGTCGGCTTCGGCGAAGTCCGCGGGGTCGTCGAGGCGCAGGACGACGCAGGAAACCGTCTCGCGCTTCGCCAGCACGCGGAGGTCGCCGAGGGTGGTCCACAGCTCGGACTCGAGCACGGTGCCGGGCGCGGCGAAGGTGCCGGAAATCGTCATCGGCTGGCCATCGAGCACAACCTGACGGCCGGGCAGCAGGTCGGTTTCGGCGAGGCCGAGCTTCCGCCAGGCGAGGCGGCCGGCCATCAACTGACCGGCGGCCGGGAAGCTGCCGGCGACGAGGCGGACTTCCGGATGGACGTGCAGCGCTTGCGGGGTGACGCCGCGGAACACCGCCTGGCGGCGCTCGCCGTCGCCGAGGTCGAGATAACTCATGTAGTGGATCTCGCTGGAGACCGCGCGGACGCCGAGAGACTCGGAGATCCCGGGCACCGCCGCTTCCGCGATGCCGCCGGCGCGGTCGGCGACCTCGCTGCGCTGGATGCTTTCCTCGGAACCCGCACCAACCAGGATCACGTTGTTAGGCGAGCCGGACGCAGAGAGCACGCGCTTCATGCCGTCGTTGATCGCCACCGCGGCCATCACCAGCAGCACGACCAGCGCGCTGCCGCCGATCGTCTGGAGCAGGCGGGCTTTCGAGCGGAACAGGTTCCGCACGGCATAGGAAAGCGGCAGCATGGCTAGGAGCGGAGGTTTTTCACGATCGACTGGGTGACGGCCTGCCACGCGGGCCACAGCGAGGCGAGGATGCCAAGGGCGAGCGCCGCGACGATGCCGGTGGCGATCACCGCGGCATCCGGCTGGATGGCAAGGGTCTGGCCCTCGTTGCCCATGGTGAAGCTTTGCCAGCGGAGGAAAGCGGCCGACAGTCCGACCCCGGCGACGCCGCCGATCAGCCCTAACATCCCGCCCTCGCCGACCACCAGGCAGGCGATCGCGCGGCCGGGGTAGCCGAGGGTGCGCAACACGGCGTTCTCCTTCACCCGGCCGCGGACGATGAGCAACAGGGCGTTCGCCACCAGCGCAGTGACCGCGAGCACCGCGCCGATGCCGAGCCAGCGGGTGAAGCCGATCAGCTCGATCAACTCCGCGGCTGTTTCGGCAAAGAAGGCCTTCTCGGGGCGGGTGTCGGTCGGCGCGGCATCGGAGTGGAAGCGCTCGTCGATCGCCTGCGCGACGGGCTTAAGGTCGGCCGACGAGTGCGTCCGGACATTGAACTGGGTGACCACGCCGAGTCCGGCTTTTGAGGCGCGCTGGAGGAAGGGCAGCTTCACGTAGGCGACGTTGTTGTCCTGCGGGAAGGGCGAGCGAAGGATGCCGGCGACCGTGACCGTCACGCCCGCGCCGTCGAAGCGGTCGCCCGGCTTCAATCCGCGGCGCTGGGCGAAGACCTGGCCTAACAGGGCTCCGTCACCGCGCTTCTGCCATTCCTCCATGCTGCCTTCGATCACCTCGATCTCCGGCGCGAATTTCGCCAGCTGGTCGTCGGGCACGCCGCGGAACGTGATCACGTCAAGCGAGGCACCGCAGTTGTTGACGACGATCTGCACCGGGATCACGTCGCGCACGCCCGGGATGCGGCGGATCTCGTCGGCGTAATGTTCCGGCAGCCGGCTGGCGGACGGGCAGAAGCGGTTCTGGCGATAGACCACCAGCGTGGTGTCGGCCGCGGTTTCTTCGGTCGCCTTCGCCAGCGAGCGCTGGAGGGTCTCGACCGCGGTGAAGAGGAACATCCCCGAGGCCACGCCGAGCACGGTGAGCAGCGAGCGCACGCGGTGGCGGACGAGCTGGGTCCACGAGAGACGTAGTAGATTGAGGATGGCGTTCATCGGAGCGGAGCTACCGGGTGCGCGGAGCCTCCGGCCCGCAGGAGCACGGGGACGGCTGGGTTCTGCGATTCGGACTTAAATGGGCAGAGAACTCGAAGAACCGTTCTGCGGGGCGGAGCCTCCGCGCACCCGGTCGCTGACGCGTTTGACGGGAGATCGCTCATGGCTGTTGAAGCTGGCCTTTCTCCAGATGCAGCGTCCGGTGCGCGGCCGCCGCGGCGCGGGGATCGTGGGTGACCATGACGATGGTCTTGCCGTGGTCGGCCGCAAGCTGGCGCAGCAGGTCGAGGATGCGGGTGGCGGACTCGCGGTCGAGGTCGCCGGTCGGCTCGTCGGCCACCAGCAGGGCGGGATCGGCGACCAGTGCGCGGGCGATGGCGACCCGCTGTTCCTGGCCGCCGGACAGCTCCGACGGCGTGTGGTGCATCCGGTCGGCGAGGCCGACCAGCTCGAGCGCGGCGGTGACCCGGGCGTGGCGGTCTTTCTTCGACATCGGCGCGAGCAGCAGCGGCAGCTCGACGTTCTCGAAGGCGCTGAGCACCGGCACCAGATGATAGAGCTGGAAGATGTAGCCGACATGGGCGGCCCGCCATTTCGTCAGGTCTCGGCGCGAGAGCTTGGCGAGCTCGGTGCCGGCGATGACCAGCGAGCCCTCGGTCGGCGAGTCGATGCCGGAGAGCAGGTTGAGCAGCGTGGTCTTCCCCGAGCCGGAGGGCCCCATCAGCGCGAGGAATTCGCCGCGCGGGACGTCGAGGTCGAGCTTCTCCAGCGGAGTCACCACCGTGCTGCCCTTGCGGTAGCTTTTCGCGATGCCGCGGCATTGGATCATCGTGTTGTTCATGGCTGGGCGGACTTGGGGTTGACCCGCTGGCCGTCGCGCAGGCCCTGTGGGGAAAGGACAACCCGCTCGCCGGGACGCAGGCCGTCGAGGATGCGGAGGAAGCCGTCGCGAGTCTCGGTGGAGGCTTGCACCGCGCGCTTGGCGACGCGTTTCGCATCGGGATCGAAGACCCAAGCGGTGCCGTCTGTTAGAGCGGCTAGCGGGATCCAGGTGGCGAGCGAGCCGGCGGGCTGGCCGGCTCCCGAGGCGTTGCCGAAGAACTCGATGCGGCACAGCATTTCAGGCCGCAGTTGATCGGCGGGATCGAGGATGCGGACCTTCGCCTGGAGCGTGTTGCGCTGGAGATCGGCCTCGCCGGTGATGCGGGTGACCTCCCCGCTGAAGACCCGATCCGGCAGCAGGCTGCAACGGATCTTCGCGGGCTGGCCGACGCTCAGGCCGGCGGCGTCGGCGAGCGGGACATCGACGCGAACCTGGAGTTGGTCCGGCTGATAGAGGATGGCAATCGTCGAGCTGTCGGTGTCGTCCATCGCCAGCATCTTCTTCTGGCCCGGCGCGGCGAGCAGGCGGAGCACGCGGCCGTCGATCGGAGACAGGATCCGGGTCCGCTCCAGCGCCAGCTTCGCCTGATCGACCGCCACCGCGGCGGCCGCGGCTTCGGCCTCTTTGACTTTCGTCTCAAGTTCCATCCTCGCGACCTCCGACTCCGCCTCGCCGCTGATCGCTTCGGCGGCGAGCGTCTGGAGCCGCTCGCGGTCGAGCCGCAGGCGGGCGACGACGATCTCCGACTCGGAAATCGCTCCCTTGCCGAGCTCGGAGATCCGCGTGTTCTGGTCGGCGGCTTCCTGCTGCAGGGTGCGCGCCGCTTCGACGATCGCCTTTGAGGATTCGTGCTTCTTCCGAGCCGAAGCCACTGCGCCGACCTGGGCATCCCGCCCGGCGACCTTCATGCGATGCTCCTGCTCGGCGGCGGCGAGAGCCAGCCGCGCGTCGGCATCGACCAAGCTCGCCAACGGATCGCCCTTCGCGACCTGCTGACCTTCGAGCACGTGGACGGCGTCGATCACGCCGTCGAGCAAGGCGGTCGCCTTGACCGGCAACGGATCCGGTTCGATCCAGCCGCTGGCTTGGAAGAGCAGATTGCCGGTCGCGGCTGCGGCGGGAGATTCGGTGCCGCCGGGTATCGCGAGAACGAGCGCCGTTTCGACCGTCGGTGCGGGCAGCAGGCGGTCGCGGAACAGCGCGAGGAAGAGCAGCGCGAAGCCTGTTAGAATGGCGGCCGGGACCAGCCAGGCCGGCATTCGTCGGGGAGGCTTGGCCTCGGTGGAGGCGGAGCGGGTCAGGGAATCGAGGGAAGCTTTCATGGAACGGAGACGTTGCGCCCGGAACACGGGCAGGCGGGATCGGCCGCGTTCAACGGCAGCCGACAGCGACAGCAAGGCGCCGCTTTACAGTCTCCAAACTCCCAATAGCGCGCGGTGCGCGGAGGGGGTGTCAGGGCCGCGGATCGGGGTCGCGGCGAGATGGACGGAGCCGCCGCGGATCAAGGGCGCCGGCGTGATGAAAGCCGATGCCGGCAAGTCCATCACCGGCGGTGCCGGCAGCTCGTCGGGAATCCCCGGCACGGGGGCATCCGGAAGATCCTCCAGCTGGACGCAGCAGGGATCCTCGTGATGGTCCCCGCAGTCCGGGCAGCACGGACCTTTCTCCGCGCCGCACTCCGAACCACCCGCAAGCAGGCGGTTCTCAAGCAAGCACAGCCGCAACGGCGAACCGGCCAGCGGGATCATCATCCCGAGGCAAGCCAGAAGCAGCAGTGCAATCAATCTTCGCATTCCGGTTCAGTTCTCCATCAGGAAGAGGCGCGGGTCAAGCGGGCGATTCCCACCAGGTGAACAAGTTCCTCGCTTTCATCCGGATCAGACAACCCCGGTCATTGACAGTTAGGGCCGCCGCTTCGACAAAGTGCGCTCCGCCACTCCCGTTGCTCCGCGCCACCGACCTCCTCTTGCCATGACTGAAGAACCGCCACCCCGCCTCAGCCCGCTCGCCGCATTGATTTTCAGCTCCCGCTGGCTGCAGTTGCCGCTCTATCTCGGCCTGATCGTCGCCCAGGGAGTCTACGTGGTGCTCTTCCTGAAGGAGCTGTGGCACCTGATCTCGGAGGCCACGAGCCTCACCGAACAAGCGATGATGCTGATCGTGCTGGGGCTGATCGACGTGGTGATGATTTCCAACCTGCTGATGATGGTGATCGTGGGCGGCTACGAAACCTTCGTCTCCCGGCTGCGCCTGCACAATCACCCGGACCAGCCCGAGTGGCTGAGTCACGTGAACGCCTCGGTGCTGAAGGTGAAACTCGCAATGGCGATCATCGGGATCAGCTCGGTGCACCTGCTGAAAACCTTCATCGCGGCCGGCAGCCTGGGCTTGCCGCAGGCGACCACCCAAACGCTGGCGACGGGCGCTCCGATCACCGCCGAGGGCGTGATGTGGCAAACCATCATCCACGCCGTTTTCATCCTCTCGGCCCTGGGTATCGCCTACACCGACCGCGTGATGCTGGCAGCTCCCGCGCCGAAGCAGGGGAAGCATTAGGCGCGATCCGGAACTCCTCCGGACCCTGCCACCGACGCGATCGGGACGGTCTGACCGATGTAAGGCGCGGTGCCCGGGATCCCGGTACACCGCGCATTTCCGGACCACGGGTTACTTCTTGTCACCGCAAGCGCAACGCCACTCGGGCTGGCCGCAGGGTGGGCAGGTTTTCGTGTTGTAGTGGAGCCGCGCGGTAACGGACTTGGCCGCGGCGTCGCCCTTGAACTGGAGGATCAGCCACTCGTCCTCACCGGGGACCGGCAGGGTGAACCCGGCCGCGTCCTTGGCGACTTCCAGCTTCGCCGGCTTTTCACGGGTGCCGGCAGTGGCGACCAGCGCCTGAGCCTCGACCTTCACCGGCTTCATGTCCTTGTCGAGCAACGCGACGTGCATCTTGCCGTCCTTCACGGTCACTTCGCCGTGCAGGGTTTCGTTGTCGCTGAATTCGACGACGCGGCCCTTGTTCGGGCCAAGTTCGATTCCTTCGTGGCCGAACGCAAGGCCGGCGGTGAGGGCGAGGAGCAACGTGGTCAGTTTCGTTTTCATATCATTGTTGGTTCTGGGATCGGTTTCTAACGGGCGGCTGGTGCGTCCAGCCGCAAAGCTTTCTCCGCCGCCCTTCTCCCGATCAGGAAGAAGACGGCCGGGGTGACGACGAGGTCGAGAAGGGTCGAGGAAACGAGGCCGCCGACGATGGCAACGGCCACCGGATGGAGGATCTCCTTGCCCGGTTCGCCGGGCGCGAGGACCAGCGGAATCAGGGCGATGCCGGCCGCGAGCGCGGTCATCAGCACCGGCACCAGCCGCTCCTGGGTGCCGCGGGTGATCAGCGGGATGCCGAAGACCTCGCCCTCGTGCCGCATCAGGTGGAGATAGTGGGAAATCATCATGATCCCGTTGCGCGCGGCGACCCCGCCGACCGCGATGAAGCCGACCAGCGTGGCGATGCTGATGTTGTCGATCAGCCGCCAGGTGAGGGCGAGCGCGCCGGCGAGGGCGAGCGGCAGGTTCAGCATGACCTGGAGAGCCAGCGAGACACTGCGGAAGTAACCTGTTAGAAGGACGGCGATCACACCGATGACGATGCCGAACAGGATCATGATCCGCCGCGACGCCTGCTCCCGCGCGAGGTATTCGCCTTCGAAGCGCAGCGTGTAGCCCTGCGGCAGCGTGACCTTGTCCGCGACGGCTTGCTGCCAGCCCTTGACCAGCGATTCCAGGTCGCGCGCGCCGGTGTTCGCGCCGATGACGATGCGGCGCTGGCCGTTCTCGCGGTTGATCACGTTCGGGCCGTTGACCTCGTGGACATTGGCGACGAGCGACAGCGGCAGATGGCGGCCGTCGGGTGTTTCGACCAGCAGCTCGCCGATCTTCTCCGGCCAGGTCCGCCAGCTTTCGGGCAAGCGCATCACGAGATCGACGGTGGCTTCGCCCTCGCGCAGCTCGCCGAGCAGTGAGCCGCCTAACAGCAGCGAAACCTGCTGGTTGATTGCGCCCGGCGAAAGGCCCTCGACCCGGGCCCGATCGCGATTCACTTCGATCCGGATCTGAGGGATCGGCACCTGGGCTTCCAGGTTGACGTCTGTGAGGCCCGGGATGCCTTGGCCGGCTTCCTTCACCTGTGCGCCGAGCCGGCGCAAGGTGTCGAGGTCGGGCCCGTGGATCTTCACCGCGATCTTCGCCGAGACGCCGCTGAGCATGTGGGAAAGCCGGTGGCCGATCGGCTGCCCGACGTTGACGAAAGTCCCCGGGATGCCTTTCAGCTTCTCGCGGATCTCGGCGAAGACCTCCTCGCGATGGCGGCCGCCTTCGTGGAACTCGACGTCGAACTCGTTCACGGAGACCGGCATCACGTGGTCGTCGCGCTCGGCACGGCCGGCGCGGCGGCCGACGGATTTGACCTCGGGGATTTGCAACAGCAGTCCGACGGCGGTCTTCCCGACTTGATTCGATTGTTTCAGCGAGGAACCCGGCGCACTGGCGAAGGAAATGGTGGCGCTGCCCTCGTTGAAGGTCGGCAGGAACTCCTTGCCCATCCCGGGGTAGAGCATCCCGGCGGCGACGACGAGCATCACCACGATCCCGATCACCGCCAGCGGCGCGCCGAACGCGGCGCGCAGGAAGGTCATGCGGGTGAATGCCTTCAAGGCGCGGACCAGCGGCCCGTCGCGATGCTCCTTGCCCTCCTTCGGCTTTAGCAGCAGCGAACAAAGTACGGGAATCACCGTAAGTGACACCACGAACGAGGCGATCATGCTGACGATGGTCGCGATCGCGATCGGCCGGAACAGCCGTCCTTCGAGACCGGCCAGGCCGAGCAGCGGGACGAAGACCAGCACGATCAGGATGGTCGCGTAGAGGATGCTCGAGCGCACCTCGCTCGACGCAGCGGCGATGACTTCAAGCCGCGGCTTCGGTGCCGCCAACGAGGCATTCTCGCGCAGGCGGCGGAAGACATTTTCGACGTCGACGATGGCGTCATCCACCACCATCCCGATCGCCACCGCGATGCCGCCGAGGGTCATGCTGTTCACGCCCGTACCGAACCATTTGAAGGTCAGCAAGGTGATCGCGAACGACAGCGGAATCGCCGTCAGGGTGATGAAAGTGGTGCGCAGGTTCAGCAGGAAGAGAAAGAGGATGATCGTGACCATGATGGCCCCGTCCCGGATCGCTTCCTTGAGATTGCCAACCGCGTTTTCGATGAAGTCGCCCTGGCGGAACAAGACGCCGGCCTCGACACCCGGAGGCAGGCTGGGCCGCAGCTCGTCGAGCGCCTTTTCGATCTCCGCCGAGAGCTTCAAGGTGTCGAAGCCGGGAGCCTTGTCGATGCTGAGGATCACGCCGGCGGATTCCAGCTCGTCACCTTCAAAGGCGATCGCCGCGTCGCCGCGCATGGTGGCGACGCCGAACTTCACGGTGGCGACATCGCCGATGGTGATGATCCGGTCGCCGTCCCGCTTCACCGCGGCGGCGGCGATGTCGGCGGGGTCGGCGGTCATCGCAAGGTTCCGCACCATGATTTCGCGCGGGCCGGACTGGAGGTAGCCGCTGGTGGCGTTGCCGGCGGAAAGCGTGACGGCTTTCTCCAACTCCTCCAGCGTGACGCCCTCGGCTTGCAGCCTCAGCGGATCCGGCTCGACGTGGACCTGTTTCACGCCGCCGCCGATGGCGAGCACCTCGGCGACGCCGGGGATGCTTTGCAGGCGGCGGGCGATGGTCCATTCGGCGAAAGTGCGCAGGTCCATCGGCGCGATGGCTCCGTCCTTCGAGCGCAAGCCGACCAGCAGGATCTCTCCCATCAGCGAGGACACCGGCGTCATCCCGGGCCGCGCGCCTTCGGGCAGCTTGACGGATTGCAAGCGTTCCTGCACGAGCTGGCGGGCTTTGTAGATGTCGGTGCCCCAGCCGAATTCGACGAAGACCAGCGACAAGCCGACGTCGGAGTTCGAGCGCAGCCGGTCGAGCCCGCCGACGCCTAACAGGGCGTTCTCGAGCGGCCGGGTGACCAGGGTTTCGACCTCCTCCGGCGCGAGGCCGGGCGACTCCGTCAGCACGGTGACGGTCGGCTTGGTCATGTCCGGCAGCACCTCGACCGGCAGTTCCGTCGCGGTGCGCAGTCCCATGAACAGGACCAGCAGGGCGACGGCGATGACCAGCGCGCGGTTCTTGAGGGAGAAGCGAATTAGGTGATTGAGCATGAAAGCGGAGCGGTCTAGGGTTTCCCCGTGAAAAAGCGCGATCTGGTGGCAAAACACCGCGAGTCCATCCTGGCCTTGGCGGCGGAGCACGGACTCGCGGATGTGCGCCTTTTCGGTTCGGTCGCGCGGGGCGATGAGAGCAGCGACAGCGATGTCGACTTCTTCGTTCGGCGGCAGCCCGGCACCGATCCGTTTCTCATTCTTTCATTCAAGGACAAGCTGGCTGCCTTGCTTGGCTGCAAGGTCGACGTCATCACGGAACAGCCGCTGATGAAACCCCGTCTCCGGGACAACATCCTGGCTGATGCCATTCCGGTATGAGAAGCGATACCGAACGCTTGAAGGACATCCTGGATGCGATCGCCACGATCCGCTCCCACATGGTGTCCAGCCGCGAGGAATATGATGCCGACGAGGTGAAGCGCTGGTTCTACCTCAAGCAGATCGAGATCGTCGGAGAAGCATCTTGGAAACTCACGCCGGAGACCAAGGCCAAGGAACCTGGCATTCCATGGGATCGAATCGCCGGAATGCGCCACATCCTCGTCCATGACTACTGGCAGGTGGACTGGGAGCTTCTTTGGTTTGTTCTTTGCAACGAGCTCGACTCCTTGAGCGCAAAGGTGGAAGGACTGCTTCACGACGCTGGGGTGGCTTGAGTTTTCCGCCGCAGGGACGACACCAGCAGCAGCACGAAGAGCACGCCGCAGGCGATCGCGAGGAAGGGCGTGAGCGGGCTGTTTGCCCCATGCCCGTGGTCATGTCCGTCATCTCCGCCGCTCCTGGCAGCGGCGGCGACCTCCTCGGCGGACATTTCGGTGCCATCCTCCTTGTGCGGGTGGCCGTGGGCGGCATCGAGCGCCTCCTTGAGCGAGGCGCTGCCCTTGCCGGCGAAGGACAAGGCATAGGCACCGCGGGTCACCACCTCGTCGCCGGGGAAGAGTCCGCCGGTGATCTCGACCCGGTCGCCGCTGATCTCGCCGACGGTCACCGGAGTCCGGACGAAGGTGTTTTCGAGTTCGTAATCCTTGATGAAGACGAAGCGGTTCGAGCGGTCGCCTTGCAGCGATTCGCGGGGCACGCTGAGCACGCCGTCGCGCTTCGAGGCGATCAGCGAAAGCTCGGCGCGCATCCCGGGCCGGAGCTTGTTGCCGGGATTCGGCAGCTCGAAGACCGCCTCGACACTGCCCGCCGCCGGGTCGGAGCCGACCCCGAGGCGAACGAAATTTGCGACATGCTCGTCCGGCCCCAAGGCGGGCACCCGGATCTTCGCGGCCAGCCCTTCGGCAAGGAGCGCCGCCTGGTGTTGCGGCACTTTCGCATTCACCCAAACCTTGGAGAGATCGAGAATCTCCATCAGCTCCTTGTCCGGCTCGACCGGCGCACCGAGGTGGGCTTCCGAGCGGATCACCAGGCCGTCGGCCGGGGCCTTCAGTTCGATCACCGGCGGCGGATCGCCCGGCTGGCGGCTTTCGACGCGGACCAGCAGCTCGCCCTTTTTGACGAAGTCGCCCTCGTGCTGGAGGACCTCGACGATCCGGCCGGCGACGCGACTGGAGAGGACGGCGTGGCTCTCGCAAGTGTGCTCGATTTCGCCGAGGACGAAGACCGTGCGTTCGAAGGCCGCTTCCTCGGCGGCAGTCGTTTCGACTCCGAGGTTCTTCACGCCGGTGGCGTCGAGAACGACGGATGTTTCGTTGCGGGCCGGCTTGTCGGCGGCCAGGGCGGATGCGGTGATGAGAGAGAGGAGAATGGAAAATTTCATGACAATCGCGGGGTCAAGGTTGGCCGATGGCGGCTTCGTAGCGGACGCGGGCGAGGTGGAATTCCCGCAGGGCGTCGAGCCTCGCGGACGAGAGTTCCATCCGCTTCCCGCGGGAACGGAAAACCGCCTGGAGTTCGCCCTGTCCCTTGCGGAAGGCGTCCTCGGCGGCGGCGGATTGCTGGTCGGCGAGCGGCACCAGGGTTCCGCCCAGTTCGTCTAACAGCTTGGCCCATTCCGCCATCTCGGCGCGGGCGGCTTCGGCTTCGAGGCGGATCGAGCGGCCGAGCGCGACGGTCTCGAGTTCCTTGCGCTCTTTCCGGGCCTCGGCCTCCTCGATCGCGCCTTCGTTCTTGTTCCAAAGCGGCAGCGGGATCTTGAAGCGAAGTCCGACGAGGGCCTCCTTGTCGTAGCCTTCTGGCACGTCCTCGGTGCGCTCCGCGGCGGCGAAAAGGCCGGCTTCAATGTCGTCGTAGCGCCTCGCCTGCTCCAGGGCCACGCCCTCGCCGGCGGCGCGGGCACCCAGCACGGCGGCTTGGAAATCCGGGCGGCGTGCGGGATCGACCCCGGCGTCCGGAAGCGCGGGCTCCGGCAGGGTGCCGCCGACATGCAGCGGTTCACCCGGGAGGATTCCGAGCAACGGCTTCACCGCACCCACGACCGCGGTCTCGGCGGCATCCAGTTGGCGCATTTCCACCGCCAGCCCGGCGGCTTCGAGCTTCGCCTGGCCGGCATCGAGCGCCGATCCCTCGCCCTTCTCCGCCGCCGCGGCGAGCACGCCGGCGAACTCGCTCGCGAGCCCGGCCTGCTCGTCCAGTAACTCGCGCCGCTGGCGGATCGACAGGACGTTCACCACGGCCTCGCGGGCCTCGGCGATGATCCGCCGCTCGACTTCGCGGACCTCGGCTTCGGACGCCTTGTATTCGGTGAGCGTGACTTGTTTCTCCAAGCCCAGGCGACCGGTGATCGGAAAGCGCTGGGTGAAGCCGATCTCGAAGCTGCGCTGCCGCATCCGGGGATCGTGCTCGAAGCCGGCTTCGAGCTCCGGATTCGCCAGGCGGCCGGATTGGTTCATGCGGCCGAGCGCCTCGCGGATGCGGAGGCGGGCGGCGGCAAGGTCGGGGTTCTGGGCGCGGACGCGGTCGCCGATGCTGGCGAGCGAGACCACCACGCCGGGCTCGGCGGCCAGCGGCAGGGAAGTCGAAACGAATGCCAGCAGGGCAAACAAACGATGGGTGGACATGATTTCAGGAAAGGATGAGCCGGAGCCACCACGGGCGCGGGCACGGTCAAGGATCGGACGGTTCTAACAAGCGAACCCCGCGGGCAAAACGGGCCCGGGCGGAGGAAACATCGGGCCGCGCGGGCACGATGGAGCGCGATCAAGCGGCGCTCAAATCAACGGCGGCTTGTCCAAGTCGAAGACCGGACCGTCAGGCGGGACCAGGTTCAGCGACTGGAGGCCAACCAGAAACGAATCGGGCACCGGAAGCCGGCAGCCCGCGACCGTGTCCACGGCCAGTTGAAGAGGAACACAGCAGGCGTGATGATTGTGATGTTCGCCCAACGGACAGCCGTTTGCCGGCGCGTCATGATCCGGCAGCTCGTGATCGTGACCATGGCCATCACACGGAGACCCGTGGTCGGAGGCATGATGATGATCATGCTCGTGCGAATGGCTGAATTCGACGACACGCACTGAGAGCCCGGCGAAAACACCGAGGACCATCAGCCATGTCAAAAAGCCGCGCACGCCCCTGAGGAAACGCCAATCTCCCCCGTCGGCAAGCGGAATCTCCGGCCGCTCTTGGCACTTGGCACTTCTCCCTTGGAACTTCACCGTCCCCCCATGCCCGTCGCCGAACCCGCCAAGGAGCTGCGCTTCACCCGCGCCGGCCAGGCCGCGGTCTTCTGGATCGCGGCGGCGGTCTGCATCATGGCGGGCCTCGTCTTTTTCCTGCTGACGCCCCACCGCGCCGAGAACCCGCAGCTCCCCCACCCCGCGTGGGGCTTTGTCCCGCTGGCCCTCGCCGCCGGCCTGATCCGCCTTGCCTGGCGCTGCACCAAGCACGCCTACATCCTGCTCAGTCCGATCGGCGTGGAAGTCTTCCCGCTGTTCCGCCCCGAGGCCACGATGCAGGTCATCCCCTGGCAGCAGATCGACTCCGCGGAGATCGACCACCGCCGCCTGACCCTCCATTTCACCGCCGAGAAATCCGCCGGCATCCACCTTTCGCTCTCGCCCATCGCCAAGGACCGCCGCGAACTTCTGGCGAAGGCGATCCGGGGGCGGTTCAAAAGCGCCGACCGCCCGACAGTCCCCGCCACATAACGCCGCAGCCCGCCGCGACCGGATGAACCCCTACGAAGCACCCCGCGAAAAGCCATCGACCGCCCCCACCATGGCGGCCTGCGCGGAGGTGCTGGTTGCACTCGGCGCCATGCCGCGCGAGGCCAAGCCGTGGCTCTACCGGAGGCTATGGAAGATGGGATGCGAAGCCAAGCCGCCGCTCTATGCCGGGCTCACCCAACGATTGCTCTTTCAAGCCTTGCCCTTCGCCGCCATCTGGACCGCCTCCATGTATTTCATGTTCTGGCGTCATTTCCCGGCGATTGCGATCGTCTCAAGTTTCCTGATGATGACTCTCATCTCGATTCTGACTGACACGTGGGCGTCGAACAGGACTCGGAGAAGCAAGCAACTCCCGGATTGGAACGAGATCCTGGCACTGGCCGCCGGGCGCATTCGCAGTTGACCTAGCATCCGCAGCCGCCTGTCTTTCAATCTTCCATCTGCCATCCACCATCTCCCCGCATGCGCCCGCCATCCCGCCAGATCCTCTCCGTCGAAGAAGCCTTCGGGCGCAATGGCTGGCATTGCGAACTGGTCGAGGGCCGCGATGTCCTGCGCGCCGTCTTTTCCGGCCACCACACCCGGATCGAAATGGTGGTCCAGGCCTACACCCCGATGAACGCCCTCGCCGTGATGGGCGAAATCCCGCTGCCGCTCGACGAGGACCACCAGCCTTATCTGTTAGAGCTGCTGGCCCGCGCCAACAAGTCGCTCAACCTCGGCGGCTTCGAATTCGACCTCGACCGCCAGCGCCTCGTCTTCCGCATCACCAACATCTTCGAGAAGGAGCTCTACGACGGCGACATCGTCTCCTCGATGGTCCATTGTGCCGTCGCCGAGACCGACCGCATCGCGCCCTATGCGATGACCGTGCTCCGCACGCCGGAAGACCTGCTCGAAGACCTCGACATCAAGCGCCTGCTCCAGCGCGAGGACCTCATTCCGCCCGTCCCCGGCGACGAAGAAGACGACTACCTTTGAAGTTCCAAGTGAAGTAAGTTCCAAGTGCCAACCACGACCCCTATGAAAGCCATCATTGCCCTCGCACTGTTCGCCGCTCCTGCCATTGCCGCCGATCATCCTTCCGAGGCTTGGGAGCTGACGCTTGAGTCCGGCTACCTCTGGAATATCGGCAATAACACGGCTATCGACTACGAGATCGCGCCGACCCAGTTCACGCTGCGCAGCCCGGTGGTACTGACCTGGTGGGAGGACGAAAACGGCGCGCGCCTCGTCGTCCGCAGCCGGGCTTCGCTGCTGTTGGAGTCCATCGTCGAAGGCCCGGAAGACTACTACATCGGGATCAACGGCGCGCCTTCGATTGAATACTGGTTTCCCAATGAGAAGACCTCGCTGTTCTTCTCCATCGGCGGCGGCGTGGGCTGGACGAATTCGACCCGCGAACCGGAAGGCCAGGGCCAGGATTTCACGCTGAACTGGTTCTCGCAGTTCGGCATCCGGCAGGAGATCGCGCCGAATCTCTCGGTGCTCGCCGGGGCTTATTTCATCCACCATTCCAACGGCGGCCAGACCTCGCCGAATCCGGGCATCGACGCGCTCGGCTTCACGATCGGGATGGGCTGGCAGTTCTGACAAGCGCCGCAGGCGGAGCGCTGGCTTCAGCCGGCTTGGACGGATTCGCCGGACTGGCGATGCCGGCTAAAGCCAGCGGTCCTTCAATCCCCGGACACCGGTCACCCGTCCCGCCACTCCGGCGGCAAGATCCCAGGTCCGAACCTCCGGTTGCAAAAGCCGCCGAAAAACGCCAGACATTGACCCCGTTTCCTAGGTTCATGCGGCCCCGAAACCAATCCCGTTGCTCGAAACACCCGCCCTTCACCTCCGGTCGGGCCACCCTTTTGCTGTCCGGAATCCCGGACCCTGAATTCCGCCGCGCATGAAAAAATCGACCCGCCGGGAACGATCCGCCGCCCATCGTGCAAACCACGACAAGGGACCGCCGCGCGAACGGCCCAAGACCCGCGAACGCCGCGCCCGCTCGGGCAACGGCCCGCTGGTCCGCAACCTGGTCATTATCGCAGGGCTGATCGTGGCGATCGCCTTTACCTGGAAAAAGTATCAGCGCACCCTCGCCGCACGGGAACAGGCACGACAGACCGCGGCCGCGACCGCCACCCCGGCCCCTACATTGCCCCCGGAGCCGCCGGCCGAAGAAATCGTCGTCGCCGATCCGCACCCGGATCCCGAAACCGGACCGCTTCCCGAAACGGAACCCTCTCCCGAGCCAAGGCCCGAGCCAGCTGCCCCGACTCCCGCGCCTCTCACACCCGCCCAATCCCTGATCCGCCTTCGCGAGGAACTGGCCGCCGGCAAGCGCGACACCATGCCGCTCGGCACCGTCCGCCGCGGCGACTCCGCCTTCTTCCTGGTCACCACCCCGATGACTTGGGCGCAGGCCAACAGCTTCGCCGATGCCTATGGCGGCCATCTCCCGCTCGCATCCCGCTCCGATGACCTCGGCTGGCTCGCCAGCCAGCTCGCGGCGGCCGCCACCCCGACCGACCCCGCGCGTTCGTCGCTCTGGATCGGCGGCCGGACCCATGCCGGCCAATGGCACTCGACCGACGGCTCGACCATGGCCTCCGCTCCCGCCGGTGAAGGCGGCTTCGCGGCCATCCGCGCCGACGGCACCTTGCATGCCCGCGGCGACGCGGACCGCCATCCTTTCTATATCCAGTGGCAACACGACGGTTCGAATCCCGCCAGCCTGCGCGCCGTGCTGGCCCGCACCAAGGCCTCGCTCGACGGCCCCGTGCCCTCCTATCCGCCGGGCACCATCAGCGAGGGCGAACGCCGCCTGCTCATCGTCTCCCGCTCGACAAATGCCACGGACGCCCGGGAACTAGCCAGCGCCGCCGGTGGTCACCTCGTGGTCCCCGCGACCGTAGCCGAGGCCGATTGGATCGCCCGCGAAACCGTGGCGGCCAAGTATCCCCAGGGCGTCTGGCTCGGCGCCGCCTTGAACGATGCCGAATGGCAATGGGACACCGGCGAGGCCTGGAACTTCGCCCGCTGGGATCCGGCGGCAGGCAACGGTGAAGGCACGGCACTGCTGCTCGTTCCCGGCGCTGGCTGGCGCGCCGCCGACCCCGCCACGGAAGCCTCCGGTTTCATCATCGAGTGGAGCCGCGACTCCGCCACTCCCGCCCCGCCGCCCGCCGGCGAAAGTCACGACGATATCCTTGCCAAGTCCCGCGAGTTGCTCGCCGCGGCCGACAAACAACGCGCCGCGGAACTCACGGAGAACGCCCGCAATTTCGTCTGGGCCCTCGACGTCTGGCTGCGCACCAACAACAAGGGCGACCTCGCCCGGTGGAAACCGCGCGTCGAAGCCCTGAAAGCCCGCCTCAACGCAAACCGGGTTCCCGACAAGTTGCCCGAAGCACCCGACTCGGAATTCTCCGACCGCATGCTCAAGATCGCCCGCGGCTGCCTCGAGAAGCAGCGCACCCACGACGCCGCCTTTGTCCTCAAAGCCGGCCGCATCCGGGACACCTACACCGCCCGCGTGCTTGAACTCGCCGCCGCCGAAGACCAGCGCGGCCAGCCCCTCCTCGCCCGCAAGCTGACCGCCACCGCCGACGCGGCGGCCGATCTCGAAGCATGGCTCGGGCGGGTCGGTGATTTCGCCATGGAGTAAATCCCCCCTAACTTCACGCCATGCCGATTCCCGAGTTCATCTGGTTCGCCGTCCGCGCGCTCGCCTTCGCCGGCTGCCTGATGTGGCACAAGCGGTCGCCATCGCCTCATCTCGTGACCCTCGCGGTGGGCTTCGGCATCCTGATTCTCCTGACGCTCCCCGGCCTGTTCGAAGAAATCTTCGGCTGGGATACGTTTGAGCAGAATGCCTCGGGCTTCATCGATCCCGAGCCGGACACCCTGTACATGACCGGCCGGAGTTCAGGACGACTGCTGCTGGATCGTTGCCGCCTCTTCGAATGGATCGGCATGGCCTTCCTCGCCCTGGGCATCACCCGCTTTTCGAAGCAGATCGCCGCTCCCGCCCTGCCCGTCCGATGAACAGCACCCTCGAAGGCTCTCTCGCCAACTTCTCTTCGCTTGCCTACTGCATCGCCATCGTCTTCGCGGCGCTCGGCTGCCGGCGTATCCGGGTCGCCGGTGGAGACAAGGCCTTCGGCGTCGCGGCGCTGCTTGCATTCGCCTATCTCGCGCTTTACGGATTCACCTACATCTCCGAGTGGCTGCTCTTGATCGCCGGCTTCTGGTCGTCCAGCCCGAGACTTGTGACGACAGTCTATCCGTTGCTTAATACCGGCTACCAGATCGCGGGCTTCCTGCTGCTGCTCTTCACCGCCGTCTTCGCTACCGGCTGTATCCGCAGTGCCCGCCGCGTGCCGCTGAAATCCACCTGAGAATGCCGCGAAGAAAGGGGGAGCAATCTTCTCCTTCGGGGCATCATTTCTGTTCCGGCAAATACTCCTGCAAAGCCAGGAACGCTCCGATCAAGCGCGGATTTGCCTCCCACGCCTCGGACTCCCCGCTGATCCGGCGACCCATCCGCCGCATCGTTTCCCCCGCTCCGCGGGCCTGCGGGCCATGCTGCCGCAACCGGTCCTTCTTTCCCTCCGGCATGTAGGTCCAGACGAACGACGGCCGCAGCGCGACGCCGCGATCATCCCAATTCCGCACCTCGCCAAAACGCAGGTCCGCCAGCCACAACCCGTCGGCCGAATTCCGCGCGATCCACCAGCCTTCGGAAAACCACTGCACGGTCTTCACCTCGCTCGCCTCCGCATGCTTCGCGGCGATCTCCTCGCCTTTCGCGACCACGGTCCAGCGCACCGGGAGCTCCGCGGGATCAAAGATCGAACGATAGCCAATCCAGATCTCGCCCGGCCGATCGACAAGCACCCGCCAGAACATGATATTGAACGGCGTCGGTGCCTCCATCCGCCGCTGCCAGGAAATCCCGCGGCGGACCAGGTCGGCCTCGACCGCCTTGCTGACCGAATGCTTCGCCCAGAAACTCAGCAGCACATAAGAAGAGCTGATCCCCAGACACCACGCCGCGGACCGCACCCCGCTGCCCTTCTTCCACTCCTTCGGCTTCACGAAGAGCCCGATGATCACCGCGACCAGCAGCGGGACGGTGAAGACGGGATCGATGATGAACATGTTGTCCGTCGACAGCCGCGGCCCGGGAAAGGGATCGAACAGGCCGGTGCCATACACCGTGAAAACATCAATCAGCACATGGGTGCTCCACGCCAGGAAAACGAACAGCGCGGCCCGCTGCGGCGTAACCTTGTCTTTCTTCCAGCGCTTCGCCAGCGGCTTGGCAAGCCCCCAGGTCAGCAGCGCCATCAGCAGCAGCGAATGCGAGAATCCCCGGTGCAGCCGCAGGTCCCACGCGGTCGGCAGCAGCCAGGTGAAAATGACATCGAGGTCGGGCAGCGTGCCGAACAGCGCACCCCACGCGATCGCACGCCGGCCGAGCTGGCGGCCGAGCACCAGTTCGCCGATCACCGCGCCGAGCGCCGCTTGGGTCAGGGAATCCACGGCGGGAGAAACCGCCGGGGCGGCCGAAATGCCAAGCGGGAATTTCCCGGACGGAGATTTTCCGCGCACGGCGGGCCGGCATCTGCTAGAAAGGACCGGATGATCGAGCACCGCTATCCGGAATTCTTCCCCGTGGCCCCCTTGCCACTCGGGGCGGACCTGGTCGCGGCCCTCGATTTCCGCCGGCTGCCGAAGGTCCTGCTCCACGAGCACCTCGACGGCGGATTGCGGCCGACCAGCATTATCGAGCTGGCGGAAGACCAGGGCTACGAAGAACTGCCCACCTCCGATCCCGACGACCTCGCCACGTGGTTCCACCGCGGGGCCCAGCGCGGGAACCTGCCGGAATATCTGGAAGGCTTCGCCCACACCATCGCCGTGATGCAGACCCGCGATGCCCTCGGCCGCGTCGCCTGCGAGTTCCTGGAAGACATGGCGAAGGACGGCGTGGTCTACGCCGAGGTCCGCTTCGCCCCGGTCTTCCACACCGGCGGCGGGCTGAGCCAGGACGAGGTGGTGGAGGCGGTGATCGACGGCCTTGAAGAAGGCGCGCGGAAATTCGGCGTCGAGTGGGGCCTGATCCTCTGTGCGATGCGCGATCGCTCCGATTCCCTCGAAGCCGCCGAACTGGCGATCCGCTGGCGCGACCGCGGGGTGGTCGGCTTCGACCTCGCGGGCGGCGAGTTCGGCCATCCGCCGAAGAAGCACATCGAGGCCTTCCACGCGATCCAGCGCGCGAACTTTTACATCACCATCCACGCCGGTGAGGCCTTCGGCCCGGAGTCGATCTGGCAGGCGCTCCAATACTGCGGCGCGCACCGTCTCGGCCACGGGACCCGGCTGCGCAATGACATCGAGGTGCTGCCCGACGGCTCGCTGAAGCTCGGCCGGCTCGCCCAGTACATCCTCGACCGCCGCGTGCCGCTGGAGATGTGCCTTTCCAGCAACGTCCACACCGGAGCCTGCGCGAACTTCGACGAGCATCCTTTCGCGATGTTCCAGCGCGCCGGCTTCCGCGTCTTCCTCAACACCGACGACCGGCTGATGAGCGACACCGAAATGTCGAAGGAGCTGGAAATTGCCGCCACCACCTTCAATCTCAGCCTGGTGGAGATCGAGAAGATGACCATGGACGCGATGAAGAGCGCCTTCGCCCCGCACCAGGCCCGCGTCGACCTGATCCAGCGCCGGCTGCTGCCGAACTACGCGATGCTCTTCGCCGAACTCACCGCGCAATCTTTCGCCAACCCATTCCCGCGAAACCCATGACTCTCATGAACATCCCCGAACGCATCCTGATGGGCCCCGGCCCGAGCACCGTCCCGTCCCGCATCCTTCGCGCCATGGCTTCGCCCACGCTGGGCCACCTCGATCCCCGCTACATCGAGATCATGGACTCGACCTGCGTGAAGCTGCGCAAGGTCTTCGAAACCGAAAACGCGCTGACCTTCCCCGTCTCCGCCACCGGCATGGCCGGCATGGAGTGCGTGGTGACGAACCTGATGGAGCCCGGCGACGAGGCGATCGTCTGCGTCAACGGCGTCTTCGGCACCCGGATGGTCGACGTGATGGAACGCGCCGGCGTCCGGGTCCACCGGCTTGAAGTCCCGTGGGGTGAAATCTTCCCGCTCGAGATGCTGGCCGAAGCGGTCGAGCGGCATCCGAACGCCAAGGCGATGGGCATCGTGCATGCGGAGACTTCCACCGGCGCGCTGCAGCCATTGGAAGGTCTGGCGGAGATCCTGCACGAGGCCGGGATGCTGTTCATCGTCGATGCCGTGACTTCGCTGGCCGGGCATCCCTTGAAGGTCGATGCGTGGGGGATCGATGCGATCTACTCCGGCACCCAGAAGTGCCTGTCCTGCCCGCCGGGGCTGTCGCCCGTGTCCTTTTCGCCGCGGGCGGTGGAAGTCACCGAGAAGCGCAAGACCAAGGTGCAGAGCTGGTATTTCGACATCTCGATGCTCAAGGACTACTACAGGGGAAGTGGCAAGCGGGCCTATCACCACACCGCGCCGGTGAACATGATCTATGCCTTGCACGAGGCGTTGACGATCGTGTTGGAGGAAGGCCTCGAAGCCCGCCATGCGCGGCATGCGAGATTGCACCGTCGGCTGCGGGCGGGGCTCGAGTCGATGGGGATCCGCTACGTGCCGGAGCATTCGCTCCACACCTTGAACTGCATCCACATCCCCGAAGGTGCGGATGACGCCGCGGTGCGGGCGAAGTTACTGGAAGACTACAGCATCGAAATCGGTGCCGGCCTCGGCCCCTTCGCCGGCAAGGCCTGGCGAATCGGGTTGATGGGGCATTCGGCGAGCCAGGCGAATGTCGATCTCGTGCTGGCGGCGCTGGTGGATTGTTTGGAGTAGTCGCCGTCCGGCGACGTAGCACAACGTTGCACGTTGTGATCGGGGGCGGGTCGTCACGCCGGGGTGGTTCGCAGCCGCCATCCGCGGTCCGCCGCCCCCCGTCGCAACTTGCAAAGTTG